>Ga0105250_10000029_pt1 | contig 180331 bp, 146 predicted proteins | sample KBSS54metaG_FD_80425 | JGI IMG/M metagenome (GOLD analysis project Ga0105250, IMG submission 80425) | Switchgrass rhizosphere microbial communities from Kellogg Biological Station, Michigan, USA - KBS S5-4 metaG | ecosystem: Host-associated > Plants > Roots > Rhizosphere > Soil | place...
CCAGCGCCTGGTCCAGTGGCGAATGGATTATCGTGTGATGCATCCGATGAAAGGATTGCGCTGGCTGTCCATCAACGCGGTGCCGGTGCGCGACGCCGACGACACGGTCACCATGCATGGGCTGGTAGTCGATATCACGGCGCGCAAACAGGCAGAAGAACAAGTGCAGCGGCTGAACGCCGATCTCGAATTGCGCGTACAACAACGCACTGCAGAACTCAGCGCCGCCAACGAAGAGCTGGAAAGTTTTGCTTACGCCGTGTCGCACGACCTGCGCGCACCGTTGCGCGCCATGTGGGGCTTCTGTGATGCGCTCATTGAAGATTACGGCGCTGCTCTGCCGCAAGAAGCACGCGAGTATCTGCAACACGTGATCGACGGCAGCCGTCATCTCGGCGAGATCATCGATGGTTTACTGGCCTTGTCGCGCAGTACCCGCGGCGATTTGCGCCGCGATCCCATCGACATCTCGGCCATGGCCGAAAAAATATTGCGCGATATAGCGCGCGTTGAGCCGCAGCGCCGCGTCACCTGGGCCATCCAACCCGGACTGCGCGCGTATGGCGACTCGCGCATGATCGACGCCGTGTTACGCAACCTGCTCGGCAATGCCTGGAAATACACCGCGCTGCGCGCCGCAGGCTTGATACGCGTGTATGCCGAGTTCATCGACGACGAGTATTTCTTCTTTGTCGAAGACAACGGCGCCGGCTTCAACATGGAACATGCCGAGAAATTGTTCCTGCCGTTTCAGCGGTTGCATCGACAAGACGAGTTTCAGGGCCTGGGCATCGGGCTTGCCACCGTACAACGCATCGTGCATCGCCACGGCGGCAAAGTTCATGGCTCGGGCATAGCAGGGCACGGCGCGAAATTCTGCTTCAGCCTGCCGTTACCGGATGACACTGCGACTAACCTTCCCGTGATCGAGATACAAGAATGAGCACCAGAACCTTGCTGCTGGTTGAAGATAACCCGCAGGACGAATTGTTGACGCTGCGCGCCTTGCGCAAAGCCAACCTCAATGCCTCGATCGACGTGGTACGCGATGGTCAGCAGGCAGTGGACTATCTCTTCTGCACCGGCGAATTCAGTACACGCTCAACGACACTGCCGGATGTGGTGTTGCTCGACATCAACTTGCCGAAGTTATCGGGTCTGGACGTATTAACGCGCGTGCGCGCCGAGCCGCATACCAAATTGTTGCCGGTGGTGATGCTGACATCATCGGATGATGAGCGTGATCGTCTGAACAGCTATGGCATTGGCGCGAACAGCTTTGTCAGCAAGCCGCTGGAGTTTGCCGAGTTCATGAGTTCGGTGGGATTGCTGGGTACCTATTGGACTCGCACCAACACGCCGCCGTGACATGTGCAGCTCTGCTTAATTGTCATTTCGACCGAGAGGGAGAATTCTTCTTGAATTTGAAACTGCTGCATATCAAGCACCGAGCAGATTTCTTTCGTAATTTATGAGTGTGAGACTGATGGCGCTGACATTGTTTACCAAAATGTCGGTTTGCTTCGCGACTGGGTTCAGAACTTGCTGAAGTCCGGCTTGCGCTTCTGAAAGAAAGCCTGGAAGGCTTCTTGTGCTTCGGGACTGCGCAGTCGCCTGACTAACACTTCCGCTTCTGCGGTGATGGTCTGCAGCATTATCTGCTTGCCGCTGCTCCGCAATAAACGTTTGGCATCGCGTACTGCGCCGGCGGGCAGTGCATTGAAACGTTCGGCCATGCGCCGTGCATACGGCAATACTTCATCCGGCGGTAACACCGCATTGGCAATGCCATATTCGACCGCATCGCTACCGGTAAAAGGTTCACCCAATAACAACAACTGCGCCGCTTTGGCATGTCCCACCAACTGCGGGATAAGCATACTGGACGCGAACTCCGGCACCAGTCCCAATGCTACGAAGGGCATCGCCAGTCGCGCTGCGTCGCTGACATAGACAAGATCACAATGCAGCAGCATGGTGGTGCCGATACCAATCGCGGCGCCAGTTACCGCGGCGACAACCGGCTTACTGCAATCAGCCAAGGCGCGCATGAAACGAAATACCGGCGAATCTTCACCACTGGGCGGTCGTTGCAAGAAGTCTTCGAGATCATTACCGGAAGTAAAAATGCCCGGCTGACCGGTAATCAACAACGCACGCACGGTTGCATCGATTTGCGCCGCATCGATGGCATCGGCCATCTGTTGATACATCGACAAGGTGATGGAATTCTTTTTTTCCGCACGCGCAATTTCGATCGTTGCTACGCCGTTGATGGTTGCTGTTTTAATGCTCATGACCTCACCCTCAGATGGATTGCGTAAAGGCGATTCGCGAATCGCCCTGTTGCACACATTCAGAAGGGCGGTTCACGAACCGCCCCTACGCCAAAGCAGATTTGTTTATTACGGGATTAACAGCGCAGGCTTTACCACTCACACTCACGCATACACCAACAACAAATCCTTCGCGTCCACCGGCTCGCCCACACGCGTGATCACTTCGGTGATTTCACCGTCGCGCTCAGCACGCACCGCCGTTTCCATTTTCATTGCTTCAATGGTCACCAATACATCACCCTTGCTGACTTTGGCATTGGGTAACACATGCACGGTTGCAATCGTGCCTGGCATGGGCGCAGCGATGTGCTTGTCGTTGGTCAATTCGGCTTTGCGGCGCGGTGGCTTGCTGGCCTTCTGCGAGCGATCGACGATCTTCACTGAACGCGGCTGGCCATTGAGTTCGAAGAACGCAGTGCGTGTGCCGTCTTCGTGAGCTTCGCTCACCGCAACAAAGCGGATGATCAATGTCTTGCCACGTTCAATATCCACGCTGACTTCTTCACCGGGTTGCATGCCGTAAAAGAAGAAGCGTGTCGGGATGCCGCTCACCGGACCATACTGCTGACGATCGCTCATGTAATCGAGGAATACTTTTGGATACATGAGATACGAGCACAGATCGTAGTCGTTCAGTTCGCGGCCGATCTTGGCCGCCTTGGCATGCATGGTCTCGCGCGTTGCATCCAGATCGGTTGGCTTGAGCACTTCACCGGGTCGGATGGTGAGCGGTGGCTCGCCCTTGAGAACCTTGGCCTGCAAGGCAGCGGGAAAACCGCCATAAGCTTGACCGAGATCGCCATGAAACAATTGCACCACGGATTCGGGGAAGGCCACTTCCGTGTCGGGATCAAGCACTGCCTGTGGTGTGAGTCCAGTGGTCACCATCATGATGGCCATGTCGCCAACGACTTTGGACGTCGGTGTCACTTTGACGATATCGCCGAACATCTCATTGACCTGCGCATAGGCATGCGCGACTTCCGGCCAGCGAGAGTTCTCAATGCCTAACGAACGCGCCTGTTCTTTCAAGTTGGTGAACTGACCGCCCGGCATGCCATGCACATACACCTCGGATGCACCGGAGCGCAGCTCGCTTTCGAACGGTGAATAGCAATGTCTGACCTGTTCCCAGTAGCCCGACAGAATGCGCAGATTTTCCGGCGCAACTTGCGAATCGCGCGGACCATGCCGCAACGCTTCCACAATCGAACCGAGATTGGGTTGTGAGGTGAAACCGCTCATTGCATCGAGTGCGCCATCGATGGCATCGGCACCGGCCGTCACTGCCGCAAACACGCTGGCTGCAGAAATGCCGCTGGTGTCGTGGGTGTGAAAATGCACCGGCAACCCGACTTCGTCCTTCAATGCTTTCACCAATGCAAATGCCGCGGCCGGTTGACACAGGCCAGCCATGTCCTTGATGCCGATAATGTGTGCACCCGCAGCTTTGAATTGCTTGGCGAGCTTCAGGTAGTACTGCAAATCGTACTTGGTATGCTTTGGATCGTGCAGGTTGCCGGTGTAGCACAGCGCGGTTTCGCATAACTTGTTCGATTCCAGCACGGCATCGATAGCGACGCGCATGTTGTCGAACCAGTTCAATGAATCGAATACACGGAATACATCAACACCTGCTGCCGCTGCATTCTTGACGAAGAACTTCACCACATTGTCGGGATAGTTGGTGTAGCCCACTGCATTCGCCGAACGCAGCAACATCTGCAACAGAAGATTCGGCATGCGTTCGCGCAAGGACTGCAGACGTTCCCACGGATCTTCTTTAAGGAAACGCATGGCTACATCGAAGGTTGCGCCGCCCCAGCATTCCACCGAGAACAGATTCGGCACCAACGACGCGTAATAAGGCGCAATGCGTTCGAGATCATAAGTACGCATGCGCGTCGCCAACAACGATTGATGCGCATCGCGCATGGTGGTGTCGGTCAGCAGCACGCGCTGTTGTTCCAGCATCCATTGCGAGAACTTCTGTGGACCCAGGCTATCGAGCAATTGCCTGGTGCCGGCCACCGGCGGCTCCAGCTTCACTTTGGGCAGTCGCGGTTCCACCAGATTTTTCGGCAGTGTTCTGCCCTTCACTTCCGGATTGCCGTTAACGACGATATCACTCAGGAAATTCAACAGACGTGTGGCGCGATCGCGTTTGCGTGGCGCCTGAAATAATTCTGGCGTTTCATCAATAAACTTGGTGGTGTACTCACCATTGAGAAATTTGGGATGCGTGATCAATTGATCGAGGAAACGCAGGTTGGTGGTGACACCACGCACGCGGAATTCCCACAATGCACGATGCATACGCGCCGCAGTTTCGACAGGCGTCGGCGCCCACGCCGTGACTTTCACCAGCAACGAATCATATGAGCGCGTAATCAACGCACCCGAGTAGGCCGTGCCGGCGTCGAGACGAATACCAAACCCGGCAGGACTGCGGTAAGCGGTGATACGACCGTAGTCAGGCACAAAGTTATTTTCCGGATCTTCCGTCGTAATACGGCACTGCATGGCAAAGCCGTTGAGTTTCAAGTCGGCTTGCGCGGGGATGCCACTCTCTGCTGTGCCGATGACCGTACCCATCGCCACTTTCAATTGCGCGCGCACCAGGTCCACACCCGTCACCATTTCGGTGATGGTGTGTTCCACTTGAATGCGCGGATTCACTTCAATGAAATAGAACTCGCCAGTGTCCGCGTCTTGCAGAAACTCCACCGTACCCGCGTTGCGATATTGCACGGCGCGACCAATCTTCAATGCGGCATCGCATAACGCTTGTCGCTGTGCGTCGTTGAAGAAACTCGCCGGCGCGCGTTCGACCACTTTCTGATTGCGACGTTGCACGGTGCAATCGCGTTCGAACAGATGCAGCAGATTGCCGTGTGCATCGCCAAGCAATTGCACCTCGATATGCCGCGCGCGTCGCACCAGCTTTTCCAAATACACTTCGTCGTTGCCGAAGGCTGCCTTGGCTTCACGACGCGCTGCTGCGACATTTTCGTGCAACTGCGCTTCATTCTCGATCACGCGCATGCCGCGACCGCCGCCGCCCCAACTGGCTTTCAGCATCACCGGATAGCCGACTTGCTGTGCCAACTTCGCTGTGGTTGCTTCGTCATACGGCAACGGCGCGGTTGCCGGCATCACCGGCACGCCTGCCGACACTGCCAGGTTACGCGCAGCCACTTTGTTGCCCAGGCGACGCATGGTGTCCGGTGTGGGGCCAACAAAAATAATCCCGGCCGCCGCACAAGCTTCAGCGAACTCGGGATTCTCAGAAAGAAAACCATAACCCGGATGAATGGCATCGGCATGCGCTTCACGCGCCACACGAATGATGTCGGCGATATCCAGATACGCATCTACCGGCGTTTTGCCTTCGCCCACCAGATAACTTTCATCGGCCTTCATGCGATGTAATGAGAAGCGATCTTCCTGTGAATAGATCGCGACGGTGCGGATGCCGAGTTCGGCAGCCGCACGCATCACGCGGATACAGATTTCGCCGCGATTGGCGACCAGCAGCGTCTTGATGGGATGCAGCTCGCTGATGGTCTGATTGGATTGGTTGTGCACGTTGGCAAGGGGATTCGGAGACTGCGTCATTGAATTACTACCGTGAACTGCCGCGTCCTGGCCGGAGGTTGCTGCAGGATGTGTGCCGGTCAAACAACCTATTCTGATTGGGAAGCAGTACTCGCTTGAACATAGAGCCTCTCCAATGAATCGACATGGGACGACGTCTATTTCACTTCATGGCTGATATCACTCAGCCTCGTGCTGAGGAAGGTCTGATTAATTCCGTTCGTCCTGAGCAGCGCAGCGTGCCGAAGGACTCAACGCGGACGGGGACTACATCAGACTTCTCTAGGGCTTGCCCGTGTTTCTGCGACCGTACACGTGCAAGCCCCGTTATTGTTTTACAGCTGTTTTTCCAGTTCCGGCAGCACCTGGAACAGATCGCCTACCAGACCCACATCCGCCACTTCGAAGATCGGCGCTTCTGGATCCTTGTTGATCGCGACAATCGTGCGTGCGTCCTTGATGCCGGTCAGATGCTGAATCGCACCGGAAATACCGACGGCAACGTAAAGATCCGGCGCAATGATCTTGCCGGTCTGACCGACCTGCAGTTCGTTGGCGGCGTAACCGGCATCGACGGCTGCACGCGACGCACCCACGCCTGCACCGATCTTGTCGGCAAGACTGAAAATGATTTTGAAGTTGTCAGCGCTGCCCAGCGCACGACCACCCGACACCACTTTCGCGGCAGTCTGCAAATCAGGACGACCGCTGGTCGCGGCCGAACGCGAGACGAAGCGGGTATGCGTAGGCAAGGTAGCCGTCTTGGCGACTTTTTCAACAGCAGCACTGCCGCCATCACCCGTCGGTTGGAAGGAAGCAATACGCACGGTGGCGACCACGATCTGACCAGCAGCCACTTCAACCGTCACGATGGCATTGCCGGCGTAAATCGGACGACGGAATTTTTGTGCTGACTCAACCGCCATGATGTCGCTGACCTGACCCACACCCAGCAGCGCAGCAGCACGCGGCATGAGGTCCTTGCCAAAGGTGGTCGATGGACCGAACACATGGGTGTAGCCCTTCGCCACAGCGGCGAGCTCCGGCGCGATAGTCGCGGCCAACGGTTCGGCGAAGGCAGCATCATCGATCTGCAATACGCGCTTCACGCCGGCAATTTTCGCCGCTTGCGCCGCCACGGCAGCACCATCGGCAGCAAACACCACGACGTCGATTTCCGCACCAGCGATACCCGCTGCGCAGCTCACGCACTTGGGCGTAGCAGAATTGAGCTTGCCGTTATGATGCTCGGCAACAATCAGAATTTTGGTCATTGCAGGACTCCACGTTGCTTGAGTGCGGCCACCAGTTCAGGCACATCTTTCACCATCACGCCCTTGGTGCGCGTGGCTGGCGGTGCGTAGCTGACATTCTTCGCACCATTGCTGATGGCAGCGCCGACATCGGCCAGCGCCACAGTATCCAGCGGCTTCTTCTTTGCCTTCATGATGTCCGGCAACTTCACGTAGCGCGGTTCATTCAGACGCAAGTCAGTGGTTAATACGGCCGGCAGATCCACCTCGATGGTTTCAAGACCGGCATCGACTTCGCGAGTGACCTTAGCGGTGTTGCCGGAGAGTTCGACCTTGGAAGCAAAGGTTGCCTGCGGACGATCCCACAACGCCGCCAGCATCTGGCCGGTTTGACCATTGTCGTCGTCGATGGCCTGCTTGCCGAGAATGACCAACGACGGCTGTTCCTTCTCGATCAGCTTCAGGAACACGCGCGCCGCAGTGAGCGGCTCAACGCCGGTATCGCTGGTCACGTGAATGGCGCGATCGGCGCCCATCGCCAGAGCCGTGCGCAATTGTTGCTGCGCGTCGCTGGGACCAATGCACACCACCACCACTTCAGTGGCCAGACCTTTTTCCTTGATGCGCAGCGCTTCTTCCAGCGCGATTTCATCGAAGGGATTGATGATCATCTTCACGCCGTCGGTAACCACGCCCGACCCATCCGGCTTTACGCGGATGCGCACGTTGTAGTCAACGACTCGCTTCATACCAACGAGTATTTTGCTCAAGGTCGCTCCTCAAAAAATGTAGTCCGAAAAAAATAAGTTGCTATGCATGGCAAACATGCCGCTCAGCTATTTGCCGGGGCAATTCATTGTCCGTTTGCTTGGGCCCGATTACCTGGGCCCAATTACTTGCGATCTTTACTTGCGTTCCTTAATGGGCACGAACTTCTGGTCTTCCGGACCGGTGTAGTTCGCGCTGGGACGAATGATCTTGCCATCGATGCGCTGTTCGATCACGTGTGCCGACCAGCCGCTGGTGCGGGCAATCACGAATAACGGCGTGAACATGTCGGTGGGTACACCCATCATGTGATAGCTCACCGCGCTGAACCAATCGAGGTTGGGGAACATCTTTTTGACTTCCCACATCACCGACTCAAGACGGTCGGCAATGTTGTACATCTTCATGTTGCTTTGTTCAGCGGACAGATCCTTGGCAACTTGCTTGATCACTTTGTTGCGTGGATCGGAAACCGTGTAGACAGGATGACCGAAGCCGATCACCACCTCTTTCTTTTCTACACGAGCGCGAATGTCTGCTTCGGCTTCATCCGGAGTTTCGTAGCGCTTCTGAATTTCAAACGCCACTTCGTTCGCGCCACCATGCTTGGGACCACGCAATGCACCGATGCCGCCGCAGATCGCCGAGTACATATCCGAGCCCGTGCCTGCGACCACGCGCGAGGTGAAGGTCGACGCATTGAACTCGTGTTCTGCGTACAGGATCAGCGAAGTGTGCATCGCCTTGACCCAGGAATCACGTGGCTTCTCGCCATGCAACAGATGCAGGAAGTGGCCACCGATGGAATCGTCATCGGTCTCGACATCGATGACATTGCCGTTGTAGGCGAAGTGATACCAGTACAACAACATCGAGCCTAAGCAGGCCATCAGCTTGTCGGCAATGTCGCGCGCACCGGGATGATTGTGGTCGTCCTTCTCCGGCTTCACGCAACCCAGCACGGATACGCCAGTGCGCATCACATCCATCGGGTGAGCCGAAGGCGGCAACTGTTCCAGTGCAGCCTTTACCGCAGCGGGCAGACCACGCAGCGATTTGAGTTTGGCCTTGTAGCTCGCGAGTTCAGCCACGGTGGGCAACTTGCCGTGTACCAGCAAGTGAGCAATTTCTTCGAACTCGCAGGTGGTGGCGACATCGAGAATGTCATAGCCGCGGTAGTGCAAATCATTGCCGCTGCGACCGACCGTACACAGCGCGGTGTTACCGGCGGCGGTGCCGGATAGGGCAACGGATTTCTTGGGTTTAAAACCGCCTGCTGCTTGAGGCTCGCTCATCGTTCAATCTCCGCTTTGTCTTTAAATCACACTTAAGTATTCAGCTTAACCAGACCACGTTCACAAGACTGCGTCCGGCTTACTTGTTCTTGCCGGCGGCAAACAAGTTGTCGAGTTTGTCTTCGTAGTTGTGGTAACCCAGATATTTGTACAGGTCGTTACGCGACTGCATGATCTCGACCACATTCTTCTGTGTACCTTCGCGGCGCGTCGTTTCATAGAACTTCAGCGCCGCCGCATTCATGGCGCGATAGGCGCCGCAGCAGTACAGCGCGATGTCAACATTGGCGCCGCGCAATTCGTCCACCGTAAAGAATGGCGTAGAGCCGAACTCAGTCAGGTTGGCAAGAATCGGCACTTTGACGGCTGCCTTGAAGCGACGGTAGTCCTCAAGCGTCTTCATCGCTTCCGGAAAAATCATGTCTGCGCCGGCTTCAACGTAGGCGACAGCGCGTTCGATGGCCGAGTCGATGCCTTCTACTGCCGCAGCGTCGGTACGCGCCATGATCACGAAGTGGGAATCGGTCTTGGCGTCAACCGCTGCTTTCACACGATCGACCATTTCGTCCTTGGTCACTACTTCCTTGCCCGGACGATGACCGCAACGCTTCTGACCAACCTGGTCTTCAATATGTACCGCCGCCACACCGGCCTTGATGCATGACTTGATGGTGCGTGCGATGTTGAAGGCGCCGCCCCAACCGGTATCGATGTCGATCATCAATGGGATCGAGCAGGCATTGGTAATACGGTTGGCGTCGGTCAACACATCTTCCATGGTGCTGATGCCGAGATCGGGAATGCCGAGGGAGTTAGCCGCCACCCCGCCACCGGACAAATACACCGCCTTGAATCCAGTTGCCTGCGCCATCATGGCCGCGTAGGCGGTAATCGCGCCGACGACCTGCAGAGGACTCTCTTCTGCCAACGCTTTACGGAACTTCAAACCGGCGGATTCTACGGTCATACGGCCTCTGCCTATCGCTCGAACTATAGGCCGCCTACTTTAACTGGCCAGTGACCAAAAAGCTCAAAATTCTTGATGGAAATTGCCGTACTCGCTGCGTGTGGCATGAGTTGATATCTATTGGGAATCAACGTGTAAGGTGGGCTGCCGCAAATGCTGCGCATCAATTTGCAGATGCCGCATAAGGGCGATTCGTGAACCACCCTGTGAATTTTTGCGACGGGATTTAAGAGGGTCAACGACCACTACGAAGACAACGGTTAAATCACTCGCGCAGACTGCGGCGAAATTCGCCTGGCGATGCACCCGTCCATTTGCGAAACGCGCGGTGGAAGGCGCTGCGCTCGGCAAAGCCCAATTCCAGTGCAATATCCAGCACACTGCGTTCGGAATGACTTAAGTAACTGATGGCCAGATCGCGGCGCAGATGGTCTTTGATGGATTGATATGACTCGCCTTCTTCGGCCAGCCGCCGCCGCAAGGTGGCCGGCGTCATGTGCAGTTCATCGGCAATGGTTTCGCATTCAGGTAATTCACCCGGCAGCAATTGCCGCAGTTGGCGGCGGATCCGCGCTGTCAGGCTGTTGCTGTTCTTGTACTTGACCAGAAAGTTGCTCGGTGCGAGGCGTAAAAAATCCTTCACGGTCTGCTCGTCCTGTACCACCGGCAGATCGAGATAACTCGACTCGAAACTGATTGCCGTGTGCGGCTGGTTGAAGTGCAACTGATTGCTATACATCACACGATATTCAGCGCTGTGTGCCGGCTCGACATAACAGAAATCGGCGCGTGCAATGGGAATGCGTCGTCCCACCAGCCAGCACGCCACACCGTGCACCATCGTGAGCAGCAATTCATTAGCGAAGACACGATGCCGGCCATTCTGTACGCGCTCCTTGAGCACAATTTTGGCGAACTTGCCTTCGGTCACCAACGCGCCGGAGATGTCATCGAGAAGCAGCGCATAAAAACGCAAGCTGCGTTCCAGCGCCTGACGCAGCGTCTTACAACCGAGCAAGGCGTAACACTGCATGGCAAAACTGCCGGATTTCATGCGCCGCGAATCCTGGCCGAAGAACTCATCGTCGAGCGTTAAGGCGATCAGACGCCACAACTCGCCATAGTGTTTGGCGGACACGCGGGCCTGCGGCACTTGCAGCAAACTGGGCGACAAGCCCACTGAGATCAGCAGTTGATCGGCATCGAGATGACGCGCGCGTACACTTTCCAACGCGGCTTCAACAAAACAAATCGCAACCGTGCCCGGTTCGGCTGATCGGCCCGTGTCGTGCGTGATCTCGCGATTGGCCTCGCGGACGGTTTCCTGATTGGGCTCACCACTGTCCTCACGAACAGCGCTTCGCTTGATCACGGCGGCGTTGCGGTTGGCTGCGGATAGATGTTGCATTTTCGCTCACGCATTTTGAGTGGTTTGGGCACCAATGCACTGGCGCCAGCCGCCTATAGTCTATTCCCAATATTCATACAGCGGCTCAGCCATCGCCATTGCGCGCTACTGACGCTGTTAAATGAGTAAGGTGAGTAAACATCATGACCAGCGACTTTTACACCGAAGAACAGCGCTTGATTCGTGATACGGCACGCGAGTTTGCGCAACGCGCATTGGCGCCAAACGCCGGCCAATGGGACAAGGACGGTTATATTCCCGACAGCGTCGTCGCCAAATTGGGTGAGCTCGGCTTCCTCGGCATGATCGTGCCCGACAAGTGGGACGGCTCGTACACGGATTACACCGCCTATGCGCTGGCTATCGAAGAAATTTCGGCGGGCTGCGGCGCCACCGGCGCATTGATGAGTGTGCACAATTCAGTAGGTTGCGGACCGATTCTCCAGTACGGCACAGACGCGCAGAAACAGGCTTATCTACGCGACCTCGCCAGCGGCGCGAAGGTAGGTTGCTTCTGTCTCACTGAACCGCAAGCGGGTTCGCAGGCAGACAAGCTTAGTACCCGGGCGGTATTGAAAGACGGCAAGTGGATACTTAATGGCAGCAAGCAGTTCGTTACCAACGGTAAGCGGGCCAGCGTGGCCATCGTGTTCGCGGTCACCGATCCGGGCCTGGGCAAGAAAGGTTTGTCCGCGTTCATCGTGCCCACCGATGCGCCGGGCTTTGTTGTCACGCGTCAGGAACACAAGTTGGGCATTCGCGGCTCCGACACCTGCGCCATCACTCTGGACAACTGCACCATTCCCGAAGACCACTTGCTGGGCGCACGCGGCAAGGGTTTGGCGATTGCCTTGTCGAATCTGGAAGGCGGCCGCATTGGTATTGCTGCGCAAGCGCTCGGCATTGCGCGGGCTGCGTTTGCAGCGGCGCTGGCTTACTCGCAAACTCGCAAGCAATTCGATAAAACCATCTTCGAACACCAGAGCATCGGCAACATGCTCGCTGACATGCATACGCGTATTAATGCCGCACGCCTGTTGATTCATCATGCGGCACGCATGCGCACCGAGGGCTTGCCGTGTTTGAGCGAAGCCTCGCAAGCCAAGTTGTATGCCTCTGAACTCGCCGAGTGGGTATGCTCGAAAGCCATCCAGATTCATGGCGGGTACGGCTATCTCGAAGACTATCCAGTGGAACGCTACTATCGTGATGCGCGCATCACGCAGATCTATGAAGGCACCAGCGAAATTCAGCGCATGCTCATCGCGCGTAATTTGAAAGACGCTTGATATTGAATCGATATACGCCCATGCCACGCTTGCTGCTCGCTGTATCTGTTGGCAAGTTCAAAGCTACAGCGTGCATGTATTCACACCAGCACGAAGGAAGTTATGTCTAGCCCAAGCACTCAGCCAGCCACCGTCAAGCTACTCATCAACGGTGAATTCATCGAGTCCAAAACCACTGAATGGCAGGACGTGATCAATCCCGCCACGCAGGAAGTGTTGGCGCGTGTGCCGATGGCCACTGACGCCGAAATAGACGCTGCCATCGCGGCAGCGAAGACGGCCTTCAAGACCTGGAAGAACACCCCGCTCGCGGCACGCGCACGGATCATGTTGAAATTGCAGGCGCTGGTGCGCGAGCACATGCCACGCATCGCCAAGACGTTAAGCGCCGAACAAGGCAAGACCCTGGCCGATGCCGAAGGCGATATCTTCCGCGGCCTGGAAGTAGTGGAACACGCGTGTTCCATTGGCTCATTGCAATTGGGTGAGTTTGCCGAGAACGTGGCCGGTGGTGTTGATACCTACACGCTGCGTCAACCCATCGGCGTATGTGCCGGCATTACGCCGTTTAATTTTCCCGCGATGATTCCCTTGTGGATGTTTCCGATGGCGATCGTGTGCGGCAACACGTTTGTGCTCAAGCCGTCGGAGCAAGACCCGTTGACGCCGATGTTATTGGCGGAACTCGCACTGCAAGCCGGTATTCCACCCGGTGTCTTGAATGTGATTCATGGTGGCAAGCGCTCGGTGGATGCCATCTGCACGCATCCTGACATCGTCGCGATTTCGTTTGTCGGTTCAACGAATGTAGGCACGCATGTGTACAACTTGGGTTCGCAGCATGGCAAGCGCGTGCAGTCCATGATGGGTGCGAAGAATCATGCGGTGGTCATGCCCGATGCCAACAAGGAGCATTCGTTGAATGCGCTGGTGGGAGCGACCTTCGGTGCGGCCGGTCAGCGTTGCATGGCCACCTCGGTCACTGTGTTAGTGGGCGAAGCACAGCAGTGGATTCCGGACATCGTAGCTAAAGCCAAGACGCTCAAGACCAATGCCGGCTGCGAGCCCGGCACCGATGTCTGTCCAGTGGTATCCAAGAACGCCAAGAATCGCATTCTAGGTTTGATTGAAGACGGCGTGAAAGAAGGTGCGAAGCTGGAACTCGATGGTCGCAACATCAAGGTCCCCGGTTATGAGCAAGGCAACTTCGTTGGCCCGACGATTTTCTCCGGTGTTAAACCCGAGATGAAAATCTACACCACCGAAATCTTTGGTCCGGTGATGGTGATCGTCAACGTGAACACACTCGCTGAAGCGATTGCCTTCGTGAACAACAACCCATTTGGTAACGGCACCGGCATCTTCACGCAAAGCGGCGCGGCGGCCCGTAAATTCCAGCATGAAATCGATGTGGGTCAAGTCGGCATCAATGTACCGATTCCGGTACCCGTACCGTTCTTCAGCTTCACCGGTTCACGTGGCTCGAAGCTCGGTGACCTCGGTCCCTACGGCAAACAAGTGGTGCAGTTCTATACCCAGACCAAGACCGTCACGGCGCGTTGGTTTGATGACAACACCATCAGTACTGGCGTGAATACGACGATTAGTTTGAAATGACCTTGCAGTAGCACCACCCGTCCATCTTCATCTCAGGAACACCCAATGAAAATCGCCTTCATCGGCTTAGGTCACATGGGCGGACCCATGGCGCGCAACTTGGTGAAAGCCGGTCATACGCTGATCGTGTTCGATGTCGTTAAACAACATATCGATGCACTCACTGCGGTGGGTGCGAGTGCAGCAACTTCGGCAAAGCACGCCGCCTCGCAAGCCGAACTGGTCATCACCATGCTGCCCTCATCGCCGCATGTGAAGTCGGTGTACTTAGGCGATGATGGCGTACTCGCCGGTGCTGCTAACGGCATCACGCTCATCGACTCCAGCACCATCGATCCCCACACCGCGCGTGAAGTGGCAAGCGCAGCCGCGAAACACGGCAACCCCATGGCGGATGCTCCGGTGTCCGGCGGCACCGGTGGCGCGGAAGCCGGCACTCTGACCTTCATGGTCGGCGCATCAGCCGAGCAATTCGCTTTCATCAAACCCATTCTCGCCGGCATGGGCAAAAACATCGTGCATTGCGGTGACAGTGGCACCGGACAAGTCGCCAAGATCTGCAACAACATGCTGCTGGGCATTTCGATGATCGGTGTCGCCGAAGCGATGAATCTCGGCGCAAGCTTAGGAATCGATCCAAAAGTCCTTGCCGGCATCATCAACACCTCCAGCGGTCGTTGCTGGAGTTCTGATACTTACAATCCGTATCCCGGCGTGATGGATAACGTACCCGCAGCGCGCGGTTATACCGGTGGTTTCGGCGCCGACTTGATGCTCAAAGATTTAGGACTGGCCACCGATGCCGCGAAACAAGCGAAACAACCGGTGGTGATGGGCGCGGTGGCACAACAGCTATACCAAACCCTCAGCGCACAAGGCTCAGGTGCCAAGGATTTTTCGGCGATTATTAATTTGTTTAAGAAGCCGGCCTAAACATGGCATCGTTCTTTACTCCCCTGCCCTTGCGCGAGATCGCGCCGCGCGGTGAGGAGCAACCACCTTTCCACTTTGGTCTGGCATCACCATGGATATTCTCAGCGACATCCGCAATCACATCGCCTTCATCACCTTGAATCGCCCTGCTGCGCTCAATGCCCTATCGCATGGCATGGTGCTCGCGCTCGATGCGGCGCTGAAAGACTACGCACGCAATCCCGAGGTGCATGCCATTATCATCAAAGGTTCAGGTGAAAAAGCATTCTGTGCCGGCGGCGATATTCGCGCTCTTTATGACAGCGCCACCACCGGCAAAGCAGAACATGAAGATTTCTTTCGCGATGAATATCGACTGGACCACAACCTGCATCGCTTTGCTAAACCCTATGTTGTCTTGATGGATGGCATTTGCATGGGCGGCGGCATGGGCATCGCTCAAGCTGCAAAGCTGCGGATCGTCACGGATCGCACGCGCATCGCCATGCCGGAAGTAGGCATTGGTTTGTTTCCCGATGTCGGTGGCAGTTACTTTCTGTCGCGTTTGCCCGGCGCGTTGGGTGTTTATCTCGCGTTGACGGGCAATCAGATTCGCGCTGCCGATGCCTTGTATACGCAATTGGCGGATGTTTATTTATCGCGCACTGCGGTCGAGCAACTCGACACTGCGTTGAACACACTGGCGTGGAGTCATGATCACGCAGCTGATATGGATGGCGTGTTTCGCAAGTTGGCCAGCCACGAGCATGCCGATGCACCACTAACTGCAGTGCGTCCTGCCATCGATCTGCATTTCTCACAGCTAACTGTATCGGCCATCATGCAATCGCTGCGTAGTGAGCAGCGCGCTGAATATGCCGAATGGGCGCAACAAACTTTGAAGACCATGGAAGGCCGTTCGCCCACCATGATGATGGTCACCTTGCAACAATTGCAACGCGGCAAGCGCATGAGCCTGGCCGACTGCTTCCGCATGGAACTGGACATGACCCGACAATGCTTCAAACATGGCGACATTATCGAAGGTATACGTGCACTGATCGTCGACAAGGACAACAAACCGCAGTGGCAGCCCGCGAAGTTGGACGAAGTGAGGGCTGCATCGATTGATGCGTTCTTTCAAAGTCCATGGAGTGCGGCTGCACATCCGCTGGCGGCGTTGAAAGATTAATGAATCCGGTTAAGGCATTATCCTTAGATCACGCAAACACACGGTCTTGTGTAGGAGCGGCCATTAAGAAGAAATGGCCGCTCCCACATCAAGCTGTAACCAGCGCGGCAACTAACTCAACCGCCCTCATGCTCCGCACTCGCCACATTGTCGATCACCTGCGGCAGTGAATATCCAACGACACTGTGTTCGATCAGCACAATGCCGCAATTGGGCGGTGTGTGCGTGGTCTCCCAATCGCCGGTGACATGTGCCCATAGAGCTTTCATGACACCACCATGACTGACGATGACTACATCGCGACCTAGATAGGCTTTGGCGACGCGATCCATTATTGGCGCCACCCGGTTCATCACATCGATGAAGCTCTCGCCGCCTTCCGGCGCCCAGCTCCAGTGATTCTTCGGATCGTACCCGGGCGTCTTGTGAGCGGCTTCATAAGGCTGCCCTTTCAGTACACCCACTTCACGCTCGTGCAGTTTGGGCTCGATTTCCAGCGGTAATTGCAACGCTTCCGCAATGACGCGCGCTGTCTCCTGCGCACGCAGGTAATAACTGGCAATGACATGCACAGGGTTAAACAGGGTTGAAATTCGTTTCGCGACCTCGCGCGCTTGTCGATAACCCAGCTCGGTGAGCGGCAGCGAATGCGGTTCGGCGCCGAAAGTGCGCTCGCGATTGCCGGTGCTTTCACCGTGACGAACAAGAATCAAATTACCCATGTTGGAATTAGCCGTTGATGTGGATACACCAATTGTTAGTGGCGGGTGGTGATTGCGCAAGCGCAGCAAATTCCATCGGCGCATGGCTGCAACTATTGCGATGGCATATGGGGTACTGCCTGCTGATTCTCGTCGTTAGATGCATGACGTTCGTCGGGCACTGTAGGCCTGCCCTATCAGTAGCGCGCTTCACCTCACAAGCAGAGAACCACTATGACGCTTCCCGATACGACTCGCCGTCGCTTTGTCGCCGGCTTCTCCACTCTCGGCTTGTCCTCAACGCTGCTGCCTGGCGTGCTGTGGGCGCAGATGCAGGCCAGCGGCAGCAATGTGATTACGGTGCCGATGATCAAAGAGGCGGCAAAAGTCGCCGGCATAACCTTCACCGATGGCGAGTACGACAACATCGTCAAGCAGGTCAATCAGACTTTGGGTCGCATTGAAAAGATTCGCGCCCAGAAAATTCCCAATGATGTTGCTCCGCCGTTTTACTTCAGTCCGGTGACGCCTGGCATGAAGGTGGATAAAACTGCTGCGCCAATACGTTTCAGCAAACGTCCGGTAGTTAAACGCCCCGCCAACCTTGAATTGGTTGCTTATTGGTCCATTCCGCAACTCGCGCAATTGATTCGCAGCAAACAAGCGACTTCGCTGGAACTCACACAGATGTACCTGTCGCGGCTGCGTCGTTATAACGACAAGATCAATTTCGTGGTGACAATGCTTGATGACGTTGCCATAGCGCAAGCCAAGCAAGCCGACGCTGAGCTTGCCGCCGGCAAGGATCGTGGTCCATTGCACGGCATTCCATGGGTGTGCAAGGACATCATTTCGGTAGCGAATTATCCGACTACGTGGGGTTCAAGCGTTTACCGGGAGCAAGTGTTCGACTATGACGCGACAGTAGTGGAAATGTTGCGCGACGCTGGCGCGGTGTTACTGGCCAAGGTGGTGACGGGCGAGTTGGCCGGTAACGACATCTGGTACGGTGGGCGGACCAACAATCCGTGGAAACTCGATGAAGGCTCGACAGGCTCGTCCGCCGGCACTGGCGCAGCGGTAGCTGCCGGTTGCGCGCCGTTCGGTCTCGGCACGGAAACGGGCGGTTCAATACTCTCGCCTTCGGCGCGTTGTGGTATCACCGGCTTGCGTCCAACGTTCGGTCGCGTCAGTCGATACGGCGTGATGGCGTTGAGCTGGACACAGGATCGATTGGGGCCGATGTGCCGATTCGTTGAAGATTGCGCCATCGTCATGAGTGTGATTGCCAAGCCCGATGGTCGCGATCTTGCAGTAAGCGACGTGCCGTTCAACTGGGATGTCACGATGGACTGGCGCAAGTTGAAGGTGGGTTATTTACCCGAAGCCTTTGCCGATGTCGATCGCGTCGAGGATTGGAAGAAGAATGATGCAACGACGCTGGATAAATTAAAGAGCATGGGCGTGCAGTTGCTACCGCTGAAGATCCCCGAGTTTGATACTGAACTCACCATGCTGAGTGTTGAATCTGCGACGTTTCACAACAAGCTGGTGAACTCGGATAACTGGCAGAAACTCACCGACAAGACTTACATGGATCGTAATCGCGCCAGCCGGCTGATTCCTGCCGTCGACTATCTGCAGTCGCAACGCTTGCGTGCAGTGATGATGAAGCAACTCGCCGAGGCAACGGCGAGTGTGGATATGTATCTGGCGCCTAGTACCAACGGTAATCCGCGTCTCCCTGAAGGTGTTAAGCCACCCATCCCAGCTACACCTCCGAACTTCTCACAGCGTCATTCGCAGATGGCCAATCTGGCCTGTTATCCAGGCTTGGCAGTACCCAATGGTCTGGCCAACACCGGCGCTCCGACCAGCATCTTGTTTATGGCGCAGCCTTATCATGAAGCCAAGTTACTGGCGCTGGCCAAGGCATATCAGGATGCAACGGACTTTCATTTGCAACAGCCGCCGCTGTTTGCAGTGAGATGAGGATGAGTACATTGATGGCGATAACTGCAGCGAATACAACTTGCAGATTATTCCTTCGGCGTGCGCGGTAATCGCTTGGCGCCGCTGGTAATCGGCGTAATGCCTTTTGCTGCCAGCGCAATTTCCAGCGCCGTCTCCAGGCGAATGACCCGCGCTGTTAAATCTTCAATCTTCGCTTGCTGCGCGGAAACAGCCGCTGCGGTGCTGACGACTTTGTCATTCATTTTAATGACAGTCGAAAACGCATCCCACAGTTTGTCCATTGCACTCATTTATCTTTTCCTTCTGGCATGCGCGGCTTCCATCGCCGCGATGCGGCGATTCGATTCTGCGCATGACTTAAGCGCCGCATCCATTGCCGTGGTGGCTTCTGCCGTTGTCCTTTTTACTTGAGTAACCAGACGCAGCAAGGATTCATCGTCATCGCTCGGTTCATACACTTCTGCAGCGCGACGTACAAACTCGTTGACAGTTAACTTGAAAGCTTTCGCTTTCTTTATGAACAAGGCTTTTTGCGTTGGGGTCACCAACAGGGGAATTCGTTCGGTAGCGGCCATAATGGGGTGCCTCTTGAACACATGTGCATCACAGGCACATACCCTAGCAACAAACCGCACGGCAGACAACGAGCGAATTGGGAATTGCCGGTGATTTACCGCTGAATCGCAGGCCAAGCCGTAGCCCCCCGGCCGGCGCAACAAAAAATTCGGCCGCCGAACCGCGTCGGCTGCGTATTCAGCCGACGCCGCAACGGCTTCCTTAAATGGCGTAGTACTTCAACTTCTGCGCCGCCATCTCGCGCATTTTTGCGGTGACTTGGTACATGGGTCCCAAGCCTGCATAGCGTTCACTAAGCGCCACTACCTTATCCAGACCCAGCCAGTCGGCGTACTTCAGTGCACCGCCGAGGTATTGGGGAAAGCCCAGACCGAGCAGCAACGCCATGTCGAGTTCGACCACCGTATCGACCACGCCATCTTCAAAGGCGTGCGCGGCTTCGACCATCAGCGGCAACATCATGCGATCGATGATTTCCTGCGTGCTGAATTCGCGAGTTCCCTTGCTTTGCGTTGTCGCGAGCAAAGCGTGACTGTCAGCGTCAACCGATTTTTTCGGCTTGCCGGTGGGATCGTTTTCGTAACTATAAAAACCAACGCCATTCTTCTGACCGAAACGCTTGTTGGCGACCATCAAGCCAACACTGTCCTTCCAGGTAACCTGCATGCGCTCCGGAAAACCGGCGGAAATGATTTTGAATACATGCTCACCCGTATCCATGCCGATTACGTCGTTGAGATAACACGGGCCCATCGGCCAACCGAACTCTTCCATCACCTGATCGATTTTTACGAAGTCGGCGCCATCGGCGATCAACCGCGACGCAGCCAGCATGTATGGCGTGAGAATGCGATTCACCAGAAAGCCGGGGCCGTCTTTCACCACGATCGGTGTTTTACCCATCGCCACGCCGTAGCCCACAATGGTTGACGTTGCAGTATCGCTGGTCTTAGAGCCTTTGATCACTTCAACCAGCGGCATTACTGGCACCGGATTGAAGAAGTGCATGCCGACGAAATTTTCCGGGCGCTGCAACGGTGCGGCTAGGTCGTCAATACGCAGGCTGGACGTGTTGGAAGCAATCACCGCGTCGTTGCGCGTCAGGCTTTCCACTTCCGTCAGTACTGCATGTTTGATCTTGATGTTTTCCACCACGGCTTCAACGACGGCATCGACCTGGTCAAAGCCCGCATAGTCGAGTTGCGGCTTGATGGACGCAAGAATCGCCTCCGCCTTTTCCGGTTTGAGCTTGCCGCTCTTCACCTGCTTGGCCACCAGCTTCTGCGCTTCGGAACTACCGAGGTCGAGTTGCTTCTGTTGTATGTCTTTCATCAACACCGGCGTACCGCGTAATGCACTGGTGTAGGCAATACCGCCGCCCATAATGCCGGCGCCGAGCACCGCGGCTTGCTTGAGCGGACGTGCATTGCGTGCATGCTCTTTGAATTTTTTCTTGAGCAATTGATCGTTGAGGAAGATTTGCACCAACGAATGCGCGGCCTGTGTTTGGCAAATCTTGGCGAAGCCTGTCACTTCGATTTCGATGGCTGCATCGCGCTTGAGCGGAAAATGTTTTTCCATCGCTTCCACTGCAGCCATCGCAGCAGGCTGATGTTTCGGACTCTGTTTCGCGACCTTTTCTTTGACGGCGGTAAATAATTGCCTGGCTTCATCGCTGGAAATATTTACAGGTGCGTCTTTCACCGCACGCTTTGCCCGCCAGTCGATGTCACCGGCGATGGCTTTCTTCAACAAGCTCAATGCCGCATCGCGCAATGCTTCCGGGGCTACCACTTCATCGACTACACCGGCCGCTTTGGCCGCATCGGCTTTTGCAGGCGCGCCAGTGGGAATCCAATCGAGCGCCACTTGTGCACTGGCAACGCGTGGTAAACGTACCGTGCCGCCAAACGCGGGAAACAAGCCCAGTTTCACTTCCGGAAAACCGATCTGTGCTTGGGTAGACATGACGCGGAAATCAACCGATAAAGCCGTTTCAAGACCACCGCCCAGCGCAAAGCCGTTTATAGCAACAACAGTGGGAACAGGCAGTGTTTCAAGACCGGTAAAGGACTTGTTCAACCCCCTGATGTGTTCGGCAAGCCTCGCCTCCGGCCAGGCAAACCAGCCGCCGAATTCAGTGATGTCGGCGCCGACGATAAAGACATCCTTGGCGCTGCTGACCAGTACACCGCGCACCGTTGCGTCCTTACCGATCAACGTCACCGCTTCAAGCAATTCGCCTACGGTACGCGAGTCGAGTTTGTTGATCGACTCGCCTTGACGATCGAAACACAGTTCAACTACGCCATCGCTCAGTGCCTGAACGCGAATGGATTTACCTTGAAACATGCGAACTCCTGAAGACTGAATTTGAGCAGCTGATTTATCTGTTAGTTAGGATAACGAATTGTCATTTCGATTAAAGAGGGAAATGTTCTCATCAACTCTGTAGTGCTGGCTTTCAACAAGATTTCTCACGCCACGTGAAATGACAGAGACCAAAAACACTTGGCTGGGAACTAGATACGCGATCTCTGTTGGTGCAAGCGAGGATGTACGCGAAGGGATAGCGGCGTTTTGTGAGGAGCGCGCACCACAATTCAATCGACGCTAGAACATCGAGACATTGCCGGATGCAACTTGCTGTCACTTCGCAGGATACTCACCACGTATGGAAGTGAATGCGACGCCCCTGCTCGTTGCTCAGGCGCGCCGCTTCAATAATTTGAGCCACGAGAAGCCCAGCCGACGCGGGCACTGGGACGGCTTGCTTACTTTCAATGCTCAAGCGCAACTGTCGGTAATAGGCTGGCCAGTCACCTTTTTCAGCGGGTATTACGCGCTCGATACCCGTGACTTTGTCTGTCAGTCGGCCCCACTGTTTGGTCAGTTCGATGCCGTACTCCACGGCACTGGGCGTCATTCCGGCACGTAACTGATTTTCCTGCTCATCCAATCCATATTTGATAAATGAAGCGGTTGAACCTTCAATCTGAAATCGTGGTGTCGGTTGTGCGATCAGCGAACTGGCGCCTAATTTGATCGTTATTTTGCCCATGCCCATGCGAATCTCGAAGGCGTCTTCGACTTGAGCGCCGGTGCGTTGCTTGAGTACTTCCGATTCCAACCATTCCGGTGGACCGAACAGAAGCAGCGATTGATCAATCAAGTGCGGGCCTAGGTCGTTGAGAATGCCGCCGCCGTGCGCCGCATCCTCACGCCAACGTGCAACGACCTGTGGGCGATAGCGATCCCAATGTGCTTCATAGTGATGTATCTCGCCGAGAGCGGCTTCGCTCAGTAGACGACGTACGGTTAAAAAATCACTATCCCAACGGCGATTGTGAAATGGCGCAAGCAAACGCTGCTGTGTGCCTGCAACGCGGATCATGGTTGCAATGTCGGGTGGGGTCAGCGCCATGGGTTTATCGATGACGACGTGTTTGCCGGCACTTAAAGCTGCTAACGCTTGCGAGGCGTGCAGATGATTGGGTGTGGTGATGACCACCAGATTCACGTCGCCATGAACAAGCATCGAGTCGAAATCAGGAAACACAACCGCATTAGGCAGTTGTTCTTCAACTAGCTGTTGCTGTCGGCTCACAACAGCCGTTATTTCCATTCCAGCAGCCAGTATTAGCGGTCGATGTAATACGCGACCAGCCAGTCCGAATCCTGCTAGGCCTACTTTGATGGTCATTGCGCGCTTGGCGAATTGTTTTTCACACAGTGAGAGGCCGGGATCAGGTAGTGACGGGTTCGTTCTCGGTCTTCTTTTCTTAGGGTTATATCCATTGGTCTGTAAGGAATTTATAGGTAATTACAGGTAAAGCTACAGGGGATAACTGGTAAATGTCTGTTTTGTATAAAGAAAGTGCCGTTCTGATGAAGAGATGTCACCACTGTTGTTGAGAGATGCAACCCGAGCCGAGCAGTGATGACACGAGCGAGCGGTAGAGATGCAACGGTGCACGCTGAGTACGCATGTAAAGTAGTCCTTACCAAACAGTAACTTAGTAGGATAGTGGGAGAGTTGTAACACCCCTCCGGTAGCTACTTCTAACGTACTGTTTTGTATGTAAAAAATTATTACAAAGCCGCAAAAACCCCTCAGAAGGCGTTAGTGATGTAACACTTTTTTAAATCAGCGGCGCTTTTATCGGGGCTTGGCTGGAGCAGTAAGCCTTGCAACATGGGGCTTGGATGGAAGCAGCAATATGCCATTGGCGGTGACATTAAGTTTGGCCTCCGGATACACCACTAATACGCGTTTCAAGGAATCACTGAAGAAACGGCGGAACATCCGTTGTTCGCCATAACTGTGTCCAAACTGGCCGCTCAGTTGCGCCCAGGAAACCATGCTGGGTTTATTCAAGTTGAACAGGCGGTGCACCAGCCATGCATACACGTCCAAATCCATCGGGCTCTTGCGCAATTGCTTGATGGCAGCGGTCGACAGAGGCGCTGAGCGTTCGAGAATTGAATCGAACAATATTTTGGATAGCACTAGTGAACTACCGCTGCCGATGGTTTTTTGGCCGAAGGAACCGCCTGAACGCGGTTCGTCCCACCACAATCGCGCTTCATCGACAAACAGGGCTTGGCGAATGTGTAAGCCGGTGCGGCCATTGACGTCCTGAATGTCCTCATCGATGGTTAGCGTACTGTGGATCAGGCGGAGCAGTTGGCTGGCATATACGCTGAGCGAACCACGCGCGCCGCGGGTAATCGGGATTTCCAGCAGTCGAAGAAAATCGTGGACCGATTTGCCTAGATAGATCTCAGGTGAACGCGTGCGCATGGCTTCGGACGCACAGTAAATAGTGAGCAGTCGTGCCGGCACGCCATAAGGAAGGCCAGCTTCTGGTCGTGTGGTGCCTAAGGTTAATTCCAGCCATCCGTTTCTGCGTGTGAAGCTGGTCAGATCCCCTGGATCAGCGTGGGGGAATGAGCATTGAATTAAAGGGACGTACTGAAACGAAATGCTGTCATCTGTGGTGACACCATGCAAGTTTGGAGGTTGGTTATGTCGAGGCTGGGGAGGCGCTATTTCGACCGCCAGCGGTTGTAAAGATGCAGGTACAGCGGGTGATTGGCCATCTAAGTACGGCGCTTTCTGCATGGGGGGGCGTGAGCGCTGCGGCTGAACCAGGGCTGGGCCCGCGAATGTCTCGTCGGGAAACTCGGGGAAACGAGCCTTTAGCAATTCCGATGGCAATCGTGCATTCACGAGCTGCCGCAGCATTTGTTCGCGTGAATAGCCCAGTGCTACATACTGGCTGATGCGCTTATCTATCAGTGCAGCGACAACGTCGATTTCGGGCGCATTGCTCAATCATCACCCTCTTCTGTCTTGATACACGCTTTTCTGGTAAATTTAGTAAAAAATGCGTGGGCGACAGAGTGAACTAGGAGAAGATTGTGCCAGTCATCAAAGCTATAGACAAGCTGGATGCCATCCTTGCGAGTAGCGAGAATTTTCTAAAGCGAATGCATGAGCTGGGGCATGAACCTCACCAGCAAAAGCAATTGACTCGTTTATTCAGCCCATCCGAGGCAGCTGAGATGGTGGGGCGGGATCGCACTACTCTTGCACGCGCGGAGCCGGAACTGGGCTTCGAATCGCTGCAACGTAATCCCAGCAACAATCGGCGCATCGGTTATACCCTTGCGCAAATTCAGGCATTCCGCGCGCATTTCAACACGCTGCCCCACCGCGATCGCGACCTCGATCAGCCACTGACTATTGCTTGTCAAAATTTTAAAGGTGGCGTTGCTAAATCCACGACCTGTATTAATTTGGCTCATTTCTTGGCGCTGAAAGGTTATCGAGTGCTAGTAATCGACACGGACAGTCAAGCCACGACGACGTCGATGTTCGGTTATATCCCAGACGCAGATATCAGCCAGGACGACACAATCTTGCCTTACTTGGGCGGCGACAAGACCACGCTCGAATACGCCATTCGCAAAACCTATTGGCCAAATATTGACCTCATTCCGGCCTGCCTGTCCTTGTATGAAGCCGAGGTGGCGATTGTGGTTCATGTGGCTGCTCAGCAGAGTGTTGAACAGCGCGTTGCGTTTTTCTCTGAGCTGAGATTTGGTATTCAAACAGTCGCCAGTAATTACGACGTTGTCTTGCTCGATTCTCCGCCGGCGCTGGGCATGATCTCTATCAATGTATTGATGGCAGCCGATGCGTTACTGGTGCCGTCCGCCGCGCGAATGTTTGATTTTTCGAGCACCGTGCAGTTTTTCCGGATGGTACTCAATTACATCAAACAGATTGATCCCGACAAGGAATACCGCTGGATCTCGGTCCTTACGACCCTGTTCGACCAACGCTATGAAAGTCAAAAGCAGTTTTTCGATGTAATGCGGACCTGTTTTGGTGACTCTGTGTTTCAACGAGTCTTTTTCCACTCCTCAGAAATTCTCAATTCCGCAGCGCAGTACATGGGTGCCTACGAAAAGCCGCAGCCGAATAGAAAGGTGCTGGAGATGCTGGATTCTGTATTCGGCGAAGTTGAATTAGCCATTCTCAGAGAGTGGCCATCGAAGCGATCAATTCTGAATGAACGGGGGATAGCCTAATGAGCTCAGGAAGCAAAAAATTATTTGGTGGATTGAACCTAAGCGATATTGCCGGCCAGGTTCGGGAGCAAGGTGAAGGATCGCCGTTGTTGAAGTCCACTGCTCAGCCAATGTTGGCTGCCGCAGAATTGGCACTGAAAGGCCGCACCATGCCCGCCCTCGAACGAGAGAATATCCTGTCTGTTGATCCGCGAAGGTGTCGTCCCTGGAAGTATCACAATCGCACAGAGGCTTGGTACACCAAGCAACGTTGCCAGGACTTGATTGAATCTCTTACGAAAGATGGGCAATTGGAACCCGCACTGGCGCGAAAGATAAACGGTGATCCGAATTTCGACTACGAATTGATTTATGGAATGAGGCGGCGCTTTGCCGCTGAATTTACCAACTCAAAGTTGAAAATCAGGGTTACCGACGCCGACGACACGAAGGCGGCGGTATTAATGCATATCGAAAATGCCGACCGACAGGACATTACCCCTATGGAGCGCGCCTTATCTTTTCTCTCGCAGATGGACGCCAATATTTTCTCTACACAGGATGCATTGGCGGATGCGGTGGGGTATAGCAAAGCGCAAATTGCGAAGATGCTAAGGGCGGCGGAGGTCTTGAAGCAGGGAACAATCGCTCAGTTATTTGCGGATAAAAGTGCGGTCCCTGTTGAGCAGGCTTACAAACTCGCTGCGTTGTTGGAGCGCCCCGGTGCGAAAGAAGTGGTGTTGCAGTCGGCCTCCAACTTGCTGCGCAAGAAAGACGTTGTGCGGACTCCTTCGGCTGTATTGAAAACTTTGCTGAGTAGTCTCGATCGTTCGCAGCGGCTGGAGCCCCTCAGGCGCGAGTACAACATCGGTGCCTCGGGTCGTATGGTGGTGGCGCGTAACCCAAAGGGAAAAGTTACCTTTGCCTTCCCTAAGGGATTACGAGAAAGTGATCGGGAAGGCCTAATCGTAGCACTTGATAAAGTACTGAAGGATCTGGGGTGAACAGTGGTTTCGACTCGAAACATGATTAAGTTTTTGATTTTAAAGAACAATATTGATATTCAATACAACGGAAGATGACTTGGATGTCACGTGATAACGAGAACGCCGCTGCGGAGTGCAATCGGGCATCGACCCTGCGGCGGCACTAGTAAGTGCGTCCTGCACTGGTGAAACATATTGTGGAACAAATATTTACTTTAAAAGTATTAATATCAAAAAGTTACGATTAATTTCTGCCCAAAAAACTTCGTACTGATTTGGCTTTGTTTGAATAAGTCCAGCGTTTAGAGACTGAACCGGAAAGTTTTCCGTTTGAAATGGGATAACTACGTCGTGTTTGCATCGCCGTTTGTTTGGCAGCGAGACAGATGTCAAAGCAATTAACTGATGAACAAATTCGCGACGCTATTCAATCACTGAAGCAGCGTCAGTTGCGAGTAACTGGTCTGGCGGTTCGCACCGAGCTACGCCGACTCCATGGCATGCCCGGCGGCGTTGATCGCATTTACAAGTTGCTCAATGAAACGCATCCCACAGAGGACAATGGGGACCGAACGTTACTGCTCGATGAGATCGCTGCTTTGAAGCAGCAACTCGCCATGGCTCTTCATCGCGCGGAACTGGCCGAGCATCGTGAGCAAGTGCATCAGGAAAAATGGGCGATGGAAATTGACCAGCTACGCCAGCAACTTCGCGCCGCACAGGTTGACGCTCGCAAACTCAGTGAAACACAGAATCAAGTGCTCGAACTGCGCCGCGAATTACATCGTCTCACCAACGATTGAGGTGATCGCGTTGAATGCGGTTGGTCCCAGCATCCAGCGTAATTTCGGCTCGCTACGCACCCGATTTGCCCAAAGTAAAAAGTTTCCGCCGCAGTTCGGTGCGCCACAATTTATCTCTGCGCTTTAACTTCTAAACGGCAATTTCGACGCATACACTGCAGAACGTTCGTCTTTCTGACGTCATCCTGCGAGTAGTGATGTGACTCAGCCAACTCCCAATTTTGCTGTCACCCAAAATGCGGATATCCGCTTTCTAGGCAAGTTGCTGGGCGATGTCATTCGCGAGTATGGCGGCGAACAACTGTTCAAACGCATCGAATCCATTCGCGCAACTTCTGTCGATCGATACCGCGGTATCACCGATGCGCAAAGCATGACGCGTGGACTGGATGCGTTAACGCTCGACGACACGCTGGCGTTCGTCCGCAGTTTCATGTTGTTTTCGATGCTGGCCAATCTGGCTGAAGATCGCCAGGGAGCAGCGTCGGAGGCAGGCGACAACGTTGAGTCTGCCTTGCAGGCACTTGCTGCGCAGGGAATCGATGCCGCGCAAGCCCTCGCATTGCTCGACAAAGCGTTAATCGTACCGGTGCTCACCGCGCATCCCACCGAGGTGATGCGCAAGAGCATGATCGATCACCGCAGCCGCATCGCCGAATTAATGCGGCTGCGCGACTTGGGCCGACAAGAAACTCAGGACGGTGATGTCATCGAGCAAGCCATCCTGCGGCAGATCGCGTTGCTGTGGCAGACCCGGCCGTTACGTCGTGAACGTTTATATGTGGCGGATGAAGTCACCACGGCGCAGGCCTATCTGCGCGATGTTTTCTTGCCCACACTGCCAGCGCTTTACGCGCGATGGGAGCGGGCATTAAAACAGCGCCCGAAAAGCTTCCTGCGTTTGGGAACCTGGATTGGCGGTGATCGCGATGGCAATCCCAATGTGGTTGCCGAATCCTTGCACTTCACACTGCGCATGGGTGCTGTGACGGTGCTGGCCGACTATCTCGACAAGCTCCACTTATTGGGTAAAGAGTTGTCGATTTCCACTGAACTGGCTACCGCCACTGCGGACGTCACCGCCTTGGCGGATCGCAGCGGTGATAACAGCCTGGCGCGCCGCGATGAATCCTATCGTCGCGCCATCACCGGTATTTATGCCCGGCTTGCCGCTACCTACGAAAAGCTGATTGGTAAAGCTCCACCGCGACCGGCAGTCGTCGCCGGCATTCCTTACGAACGACCGGAAGACCTTCGCGCTGATCTGGTCGCCATCGCTCACTCTCTCAGCCAAGCTGGAGCGCGCCTGCTCTCCAGCGGCGGGGCGTTGGGACGGTTGATTCGCGCCGTGGAAACATTTGGCTTTCACTTGGCAACGCTTGATATGCGTCAGAACGCAGATGTACATGAGCGCGTTGTGGCCGACTTGTTAAAAGTCGCCGGCGTTGCCGACAACTATCTGCAGATGGATGAACCTACGCGGGTGGCGTTGCTGCGCAAGGAGCTAGCCAGTGAACGACTGCTTGCCAGCCCCTATGCGACCTACGCCGAAGAAACCACCAAGGAGCTGGCGATCATGCATGCCGCCGCCGCGGCGCATCAACTGTACGGCCCGGCATGCATCACCACTTACAACATCTCCAAAGCCGAAAGCGTTTCCGATTTGCTGGAAGTGTATGCACTGCTCAAAGAAGCCGGCTTGTATCGCGGCCATGGCTCGCCGCGAGCCGCCATCATGGCCGTGCCACTGTTCGAAACCATCGGCGATCTGGAGCGGTCGCCGCAGGTCATGCGCGACTGGTTTGCGTTGCCCGAAGCCCAGGCCGTCGTGTCGGCTTTCGGCTATCAGGAAGTGATGGTGGGCTATTCGGATTCCAATAAAGACGGTGGCTATCTCACGTCGGTGTGGAGTCTGCATCAGGCCACCCGAGCGTTAGCACAGGTGTTCGCCGAAGCCGGCACGCCTATGCAGATTTTTCACGGGCGCGGTGGTGCGGTGGGACGTGGCGGTGGCTCGTCGTTCTCAGCGATTCGCGCCCAACCTCAAGCTACCGTGCAAGGACGCATCCGTATTACCGAACAAGGCGAGGTGATTGCCGCGAAGTACGGCACTCGCGACAGCGCCATGACCAATCTCGAAGCGATTACTTCAGCAACCCTGCTGGCGTCGCTAGGCAGGCACGACGTTTCCGTCGAGAACGCCGCACGCTTTGCCGTCGCGATGGAGTCCATTTCCAAAACCGCCTTTCAAACTTATCGCGCACTGGTGTACGAAACCGAAGGCTTCAAAACTTTCTTCCGCCAAATGACACCGTTGCTGGAGATCGCTGAACTCAAAATCGGTTCGCGGCCCGCATCGCGAACCAAATCGGATCGCATCGAAGACTTGCGCGCCATTCCGTGGGTATTCAGTTGGGCGCAAGCTCGCGTGATGCTGCCTGGTTGGTATGGAGTAGGGCAGGCGTTGCACACACATAAGGATCAAGGTCTGCTGCGCGAAATGGTGGAAGCATGGCCATTCTTTCGCACCATGCTCGACAATCTGGAAATGGTGTTGGCCAAGTCGGACATGAACATCGCGGCGCGCTACGCCACCTTGGTTCAAGACCGCGCCTTCTCGGAAGCCATTTTCACCCGCATTCGCGATGCCTGGCAGATGACCCACGACAGTCTGTTATCCATTACCGGGCAAACACGACTGCTGGAAAAGAACCCCGCACTGGATACGTCCATTCGCCTGCGCCTGCCGTACATCGAACCACTTAATCTATTGCAGGTGGAATTGCTCAAGCGTCATCGCGCTGGTGAAGACGATCCGCGTGTGCGCGAAGGCATTCAGCTATCGATCAATGCAGTGGCAACGGCGTTGCGTAATAGTGGCTAAACGACCTCGGCGAGTGATGGAATGAGTTTATATACGCTCATTGCGTTGAGCGTTATTAGCACTGACCAATGCTTCTCTAATTGTGAAGCGAGCAGGTTGCGAGCGCTGACTAATCAGTAAATCTTTTGAACGGCGACAACGCTGAATGGACAACTATGGTTGTCGTCAGCAAAAAAATGATAAAAACTTCGAATAGGAACGGCCAAACAAATAAGACGCTCAACAGGGAACACGGGGGATCTCATGCGCCATCTATCAGCGGTACTGATAGCGTCGATCTTGTACTTCACTTCGCTGGATGCGGCAGAACAGCACTGCACACTGGGCAAGTTAGGCGAATTGCCTGCGACCATGTCCGGCACCACCGCATTCATTCCAGGAACGATCAATGGCACGCCGTTGCGCTTTATTGTCGACAGTGGAGCCTTCTTCAGTATCTTGACGCGGGAGACCGTACAAAAGCTTCAACTACATGAAGATCCCTTGCCATTTGGTTTCACATTAAATGGCGTCGGCGGTGAAGAAAGAGGAGGGCTGATAAAAGCCAAACAGTTTTCTCTCGCGGGGCTGTTGGATGGTCACGTCTTCAGCGACGTGCACTTTATCGTTAGCGGTAGTGCCGTTGCAGATGCGGACGGCGTGATTGGTCAGAATGTATTGCGTATTGCCGATACCGAGTACGACTTGGCCAATGGCACAGTACGCTTGCTGAAAGCCGAGAACTGCAGCGATCTTTCATTGGCTTACTGGCATGGTGATAAAGCCGTCGCTGAGATGCGCATAAAAAAGACCAGCCCCGAAGCACCTCACTGGATAAGCGAAGCGACGATCAACGGCAAGAAAATAAAGGTGCTGTTTGATAGTGGCGCCGGCCGTTCCATTCTAGATGGCGCAGCTGCAGAAAAAGTCGGCATCAGGCCGGAAACCGAAGGCGTGCAAGCCGCTGGCTTAACTTCAGGTTTCGGACCTAACACTGTCGAAATAGTCTTCGCGCGATTCAACACCCTCGATCTCGGTGGTGAGGTGATAAAAAATGCGCGACTGTTCGTTGGTGATTTATCTCGCGCTGGCGATGTTGATCTATTGCTCGGCGCCGATTTCTTCCTCTCGCATCGAATCTACTTCTCGGCCAAACAAAACAAGCTGTATTTCACTTATAACGGCGGACCGGTGTTTGATCTGCGTGGTGAACGCAGCAGTAGCGCTGCACAGTCGAAACTCGTCCAACCGGTGGCGGACATCGAGGCCGAAACAACTTCTCCAGAAGATAAGAACTTGTCAGCAGCGGATTTAAGACGTCGTGGCGCCGCATCGATGAGTCGCGGAGATCTTAAGAGCGCAATGCGTGATTTCAATCGTGCCGTTGGACTTGGTCCCGACGATGCGGAGAATTACTATGAGCGCGCCCGAGGCTATGAAAGATCGGAACAATTGCAGCGCGCCCTGACCGACTTGGATCAAGCGCTAAGAATCAAACCTGATTACATTGAAGCACTGTTGCTGCGCGGTGCATTGCATCTAGCGCAAAAAGACCAGGCTGCCGCGCAAATTGATTTCGATCGTGTGCTGCGTCTCGACGCCCACGATTCCGGCAATGCGCTGACCATTGGGCAAATCTATGCGTATGCGGACTTGCATGTGGAGGCCATTGCAAAATTTACCGCATGGATCGAAATCTTTCCCAAGGACAGCAAGTTGCCCACCGTATTAAACAATCGCTGCTGGGAACGCGCCATCATCGGCGAATTGGATCTTGCGTTGGAGGATTGCAATCTGGCGCTCAAGAAAGGGCCTCGAAATTCCAAGGTGCTCGACAGTCGTGCTTTCGTTTATCTGCGACGTAAGGAATACGATCGTTCGATTGCCGATTATCAAGCAGTACTCAAACTACAACCCCAACAGGCGTCTTCCATGTATGGGCTTGGTCTCGCCGAATACAAAAAAGGGCAAACCGCAGCAGGCGAGCAGCATATGCACTCGGCTATGGTTTTGGCGCCGAACGTAGCCGACTTTTATAACAACCTCGAAATAACGCCCTAGCCAAGTATGCATCGTAAGGCGAGCGATGCAGCTGTGCAAAGAACTGCAAGGACATTTATCCAGTGCACACAGACGCGCATGCGGAGATGTCCGCGCAGACCATCGATGGAAAAAAGTGTATAAGCCGGTCGTCATTTTCGAAGCTTGTTGCGGAGCGATGCGATGAATGCAGCGTCCTTTGAGTGGACTGACAAATTTCTGCTGGGCTATGGCCCGATGGACGATGTGCACCATGAGTTCGTGACATTGGTGAATACCTTGCGCACCTGCGCCGACGAGGACCTACCGGCGACGCTGGATGCATTCGCTAAACATGCTGAAAGTCACTTCAGCGAAGAACTCAAATGGATGAAAGCCACCGATTTTCCCGCCATGGGATGTCATGCGGATGAACATGCTGCGGTGTTGAAGTCAGTCCATGAGGTGCAGGCGCTGGTGGCGACCGGCGATACCAAACAGGTGCGCAGTCTGGCTGATGCGTTGGTCGACTGGTTTCCCGGTCATGCCGATTATCTGGACTCGGCGCTGGCGCACTGGTTGGTAAAAAAACGTCATGGTGGTGCGCCGGTGGTATTACGACGCGGCGTTAAATCCGCTGCAGCAACCGACACCATTCCTGCGCATCGCAACAGCGATCCCTCAAGCCAATCGGCCTGACCAGCGCCGAATCGAGTGACGATGTTTAGAGCCGGTTGGCGGCGCGATCAAGTAAGGGAGGTAGTCCGTCATCCCGTTGGCGGAATGACAACGTTCAACTACTAAAAGGTTATTGAGATCTAAACGCACGCCAACGCTGCAACATCCATACACCCGCCAGTACCAGAACAGTACCGGCCACCATCCATGCGTTGAATGGCTCATTCAATAACAACACGCCCAGAATGATCGTGGACATCGGGCCAACCATGCCCACTTGCGCGGCGACCGCAGAACTCACGCGTTCCAGCGACATGGCGACGAGCAACACCGGCACAAACGTACACAGTGTGGCATTGAGCGCGGCCAGCCATAACACTGGCGTCGGCACGGCTATGGCGCTGATCGGTCGCAGCGCAAAAAATTGCGCGATACACATAACACAAGCCAAACTCGAAGCCACGCCGGTCACACGCAAGGCGCCCAATTGCTTTACCGCTTCGCCGGCAAACAACAAATACAACGAATAACTGATCGCGCTACAAAACACGAGCACGCTACCGAGCGCCACATGACTGCCACTAAAGGTTAAATCATGTACAAACACCAGCAACACACCGGCGTAACTCACGGCCAACGCCAGCCACTGCATGCGTTGTACGCGCGCGTTGAATAACAGCATGCTCGCAGCCAACACGATGGTGGGATTCATGTACAGAATGAGTCGTTCCAATCCGGCTGACACATACTGCAATCCCAGAAAATCGAGAAAGCTTGCCAGGTAATAACCACTGAACCCCAGGCCGGCGAGCAAGAACCACTGACGAGCAGTGAGATCGGGTTTGCCGCGACCGGCCCACCACGACGCGGCAAGAAATAACGGCATCGCAAACAACATGCGATACATGAGCAAGGTGATCGTATCGACACCGTAGCGATACGACAGTTTGACGATGATCGCCTTGCCCGAAAAACAAATGGAACCGGCAACGGCCAGCAGCACGCCATTAAGCGCCCGTCGCTCAGTCGAATTATTCAATCTTGGGCCTTGGCTTTCAGCCATTGCCGCGCTTGCTCAGCACTTAACGAATCGCCCGCATCCTTGGCAATGGCACACAGCAATTGAATGGATGCACTGGGCCGCTCGCCAATGTTTTTATAAGAAATCTTCACCGCGTGATGCGCACAGGTAGTGCGCAGGGCTTCGGCTGCTGCCTGCGGCGCGTGCTGTATCGGGTTGCGCTTGAGCGATTGCTGAGCGCGTTCGCTCACACCACACAAGCTCGCCAACCAGAGTTGTGTCGCATGTGCTTGCGCGCGCGTCGCAGATGCCGAGCCATGCAGCGCCGTACTGAGCTGTGACAAGGCTTCGTGTTCAGCGCTGGAATGACTGGTTTTAAGTGCCTCGCGCAGCCAAGAGTTCAGCGCAGTGGCGTGCTTGTCGAATGTCTTAAGCGACTTGCGAATTGCCGCGCCCTTGGCGGTTGATTCGAGCGCGTGTTGTGCGCGATAGGTAGCAGCAATGCCGAAAATGTGCTCGACGAACTCATCGCTGTCGTGCACGGCGCGAGCCATTTTCTCGAGAGATTTACTACGACGTACTTTCATGGCTGATGGAATCGCTGGAAGTTCATCAATTCTTTTAACGGAGAGGCAATATACCGACAGCATCTCGTCGTGACATGCCGGATGGCGATGGCGCAATGCCCAATGGTGGTCGCACGTTGATCTCCATCCGCAATCTGCGCGGCGTCATGCTCGGACTCAACTTCCATGGCGATTGATGATGGCTACGCAAGTGCAACCGTGAGCCGATAGGATATTCTTGCACCCACGGGTGCAGCTCCGACCCGGCCCTTATGCTACAAACTGAAGATAAGTTCGCGTTAGTCTGACAGCACCAGTAATGCTACCGAACGCTACGAAGCGCCTTGGGCGTGGTATGGAAACGCGAGTTGAATGCGCGATTGAAACTGCTGATATTTCCAAAACCGTGGTCGAACGCGATTTCGCTGATCGAGAGATGCCGTTTTGTCGGATCTTCCAGATCGGCGCGGCATCGTTCTAGGCGGCGCATGCGTATCCACCGCGCGGCCGAAACTCCTTCTTGCATGAACAGCTTGTTGACATAGCGCGCGCTGACCAAATGAAGCTTCGCCACCGAGGTGAGCGTCAAGTCCTGATCATCGAGGTGGTCCTCGATATAACGTTGGATTCTTCGCAGGGTGGATTGGCTGGACCGCGAGGAAGTCGCGGGATGGGCAATTCGCGAAGAAAGGCTCATGCCGATCAGGTCAAGAATGGCATTGGTCGCCCGGTTGGCGTCGGTTGGAACGACTTGCGTCGCTTCTCGAAATGAGGTGCGAAGCATGACCGATGCAAGTCGGCCAACACCCTTTGAGCCGTCGATCCGCTCCGCCATCAAGCGGCTGTGATGAGCGAGACGGCCTTCAATGCGATGCCGAGGAACTCGCACCCATAGGGCATCGAAGCTTTGCTCCGCATCGGCGGCATACTCTTGCGTACTATCGACAATGGCAATGTCGCCTTTCTTGAGGACGGCCGTTCTGTCGTTTTGGGTAAACGTCGCCTCGCCTCTAAGAAGACAAGCGATGAAAAAGACGTTGTGCGGCGACTTCCTGATTAATGCTTGCGAACGCCTGACGCGGTGTTTGCCGCCTGCCACGACGGTTCGAATAAAGGTCAGATCGCCAAACGCATGTTCATAAACTAACGCCGACAGCTGGTCTTGCGGACTGGCCTGAACAAAGTCCAGCTCGACAAAGACTTCCGACAGGCGATCTCGCCACGCGTTGGCATCTCCCTCGATGAAAGCGGGAACATCTTTCTCCATGTTTCTGGAGTTCGCGGAATGCTCGGACTGATGCTGCACCTGTCCTCTCCTGCCTATCACACTTTTCGGAACAGCGGACGCATACAGCCGGGACCATCGCGCCGCCCCCTCGCGATCCCGGGAAAATGACCGTGCTGCACGTTATCACATAGCCCTGTGCGCCAGCTTGGCCGAAGCAAGCTGCCTCGTCCCCAAGCGGGCAACGCGCTCGGAGTTCCGGAATTGCACAAGATTTGGACCGCCGGTGCCGAGACGTCTCTTGCCAACTGAATAGAATCTCCAAACGACGCTGAACTCACGGCGAAATTTAGGGCGTGAGAATTCAGTACAAGACAGCTGGGGGGTGGACAGTTGAATCAGGCACGCGCCAGTCGAGTGGCCGGGAAAAGAATTCTTATAACCGGCGGCGTGCGCGGCCTTGGCGCGGCCTGCGCTCGCCGCCTGTCCGAGGAAGGTGCTCGGGTCATCATCGCCGATCTTCTCGATGATGAGGGTAAACATCTGGCGCAGGAAATCGGCGGTCATTATCGACGCCTGGACGTCTCTTCGGAAGCAGAATGGGCCGCACTCTCGCTTGGCCTCAAGCGGGATTTTGGCGGCCTTGACGGCCTCGTGAACAATGCCGGCATTGCGAGCAGCAAGGCAGGGGAAGATGTCGAAAGGATCGCTCTGGAGGACTTGCATCGCATCTTCGCGGTCAATGTCGACGGAACGATACTTGGGTGCAAGCACTGTATCCCCCTCATGATCGGGGATTCATCAGGCGTCGTCCCAGGATCGATCGTCAATCTCTCGTCCATCGCCGCGTTGATACCGGCCTCGTTCCTGGTCGCGTATGGCGCCAGCAAGGCGACGGTCGCCCATGTCACGCGCTCTGTCGCCATGCACTGCGCGGAACGAGGCTATGGCATCCGCTGCAATTCCTTGCACCCCGGAATTGTCCGCACGGAAATGATGAACGGCATTATCGATCGGGTCGGACGAGAAAATAACCTGGGTGCCGACCAAGCAGGCGCGATGTTTGAAGCGAAGGTGCCGCTTGGCCGTCCGCAGGAGCCGTCGGATATCGCTAACGCGGCGCTATTTCTGTTGTCCGACGAGAGCCGCTTCATTACGGGGACGCAGCTCATAGTCGATGGCGGGATGACGCTTTGCAACTGATGCGCGAAGCAAGTGTGAGCCTTGCTCGAGAACTGCGGTTGAACGAGCCGGCGAAGATGGCGCCGTAAGAGGTGTTGAGACATGTCTAGGGCTGATAACGCGGGGCTACCGCGACTTCATTCTCAATCGGAGAGCGGATATGAATTATGAACTGAAAGACAAGGTGATCCTCATCACCGGCGGTGCATCCGGGCTGGGTGAGGCGATCGCGATTAAAGCTGCCGCGCAGGGAGCCAAGATAGCCATCGTCGACCGCAATGCTGCGGCGGCCGAAGCGCTCAGCCAACGGCTCAGCGGGGCGCGCGGCTATGGTGCGGAAGTCGGCTCACTCGAGGAGATGGAGCGCACCTGCCGGAAGGTCGCGGAAGACTTCGGCGGCTTGCACGGCGCCGTCAACAATGCCGGTATCCCCGGCGACTGGGCAACTGTTATCGAATGCAGCAGGGAAAACTGGGACCGCGTCATCGGAGTCAATTTGACCGGTGTTTTCAACAGCCTCAAGGCCGAACTGCCGCACATCATCGCTGCAGGCGGAGGAAGCATCGTCAACATGTCGTCCGTCTCAGGTCTTTTGGCGCAACCCCAGGCGGTCGCGTACATCGCCGCCAAACATGGCGTGATAGGGCTCACCAAGTCGACAGCCATTGACTTCGGACGCCGCGGCGTCCGCTGCAACGCGGTCTGTCCAAGTTACGTGCGGACACCAATGACGATGACTCTGGACGAGGCGGTTTTTCAGCAGATGGCGCAACAACATCCGATCGGCCGGCTGGTAACGGCAGAGGAAGTCGCGGACGTGGCGGTCTTTCTGCTCAGTCCCCGCAGCGGCGGAATGACCGGCAGCGTCCATCTTCTGGACGGGGGACTCGCGGCGGAATTCAAAGCGTGAGAATTCAGCTTCCGTAGTTGATGGCGGGATGACGCTGAGAGATATCAGACATGTCTATGACCAATAATGCGGGTGCTACCCGCGACTTCATTTTCAATCAGACGATGCTGCGCATTAAGGATCCTGAGCGGTCGATAGCCTTCTACCGCGACGTCCTCGGGATGACGCTACTGGACCGGTTCGATTTTCCGGAGATGCGGTTTTCGCTGTATTTCATGGCCTTTGTCCGGCCCACGGAAGAGCAGGTGCCGAGCGATCCTGCGCAGCGCGCCGAGTTCGTGTTTCGCCAGAAAGCCACGCTCGAGCTGACCCATAACTGGGGCACCGAAACCGACGACAACTTCGCCGGATATCACAACGGCAATTCCGAACCGCGCGGTTTTGGCCATATCGGCATCACCGTGCCGGACGTGTATGCCGCTGCCGAGTACTTTGATGCGCATGGCGTTGAATTCGTGAAGCGGCCCGACGACGGCAAGATGAAGGGCCTCGCCTTCATCAAGGACCCGGACGGTTACTGGATCGAGATCCTGTCCGCATCTGCCCTCGCGCACCTGGTCGTGGGCCAATAATCGACGGCCGCAAGGAGTGCAGAGCCTCGCAGCATCCACAAGCGGCACCGCAGGACTGGCGTCTCGGGAAGACCTGATCGGCGCGCTGACGGAAATCGTCGGCGCAACCCATGTGATGTCCGGCCATGCCGCGACTGAACGCTACACCAGGGGCTACCGCTACGGCCACGGAGAGGTGGTGGCGGTGGTGCGGCCAGGCTCGCTGGTCGAGCAATGGCGGGTGCTGAAGGCTTGCCTGAATGCGGGCGCCGTCGTGATCTTTCAGGCCGCCAACACCGGGCTGACTGGCGGCTCGACGCCGTTTGGGGACTACGACAGGCCGGTCGTCCTGGTGAATACCCTGCGAATCGATGCGATCCACTTGGTCGATGGAGGTCGCCAAGCCATCTGCCTGCCGGGCGCCACACTCTACGCGTTGGAACGGAAACTGAAGCCGCTGGGCCGGGAGCCGCATTCGGTCATCGGTTCCTCGTGCATCGGTGCTTCCGTGGTCGGCGGGGTCTGCAACAATTCCGGCGGCTCGCTGGTTCATCGCGGTCCGGTCTATACCGAGCTTTCGCTGTTCGCTCAGGTTGACGAGCAGGGCCGTGTCCGGCTGGTGAACCACCTCGGCATCGAGCTGGGCGCGGACCCCGAGACCGTGCTGAACCGGATCGAGCGCGGGGACTTCTCTGATCGAGACGTGGACCTCAACTCGGGCCGCGTTGCGTCGGATGATCGTTACTCTGCCCACGTCCGCGATGTCGACGCGCCCACTCCGGCGCGGTTCAACGCCGACCCTTCGCGCCTTTACGAGGCCTCTGGTTGCGCCGGAAAGCTCGCGGTGTTTGCCGTGCGCCTCGATACATTTCCTGCCGAGCGAGGCGCCGTGGTTTTCTACATCGGAACGAACGACACGGGCGAGCTGACCCGGCTTCGGCGTGACATGCTCGGCACGTTCACGGCGCTACCCATCGTTGGGGAATACATGCACCGCACCGCGTACGATGTGGCCGAAAAATACGGCAAGGACACCTTCCTCGCGATCCAGTGGCTTGGAACAGGCCGGCTGCCCGGCATGTTCGCGCTCAAGGCGAGGATCGATGCTGCCGCGAACAAACTCGGCTTCCGCTCCGGGTTCGCTGATCGCCTTCTGCAGCGGGTGAGCCGCTTCGCGCCCGGCCACTTGCCGCGCCGCATGCGGGATTTTCGCGCCCGGTACGAGCACTACCTCACGATCAAGATCTCGGCTGCGGGGGTCGACGAAGCGCGCTCATATCTGGCGTCGCGATTTCCATCTAGCGCCGGCGACTTCTTCGAATGCACGCCGGATGAGGGCGAAAGGGCGTTCCTGCACCGGTTTGCCGCGGCAGGCGCGGCGGTCCGCTACCGTGAGGTTCACCGAAAGGAGGTGGAGGACATCCTGGCGCTCGACATCGCGCTGCGGCGCAATGACAGCGACTGGTTCGAGACGCTGCCGCCGGACATAGAGCAGGACGTCATCCACAAGCTGTATTACGGCCACTTCTTCTGCCACGTCTTTCATCAGGACTACATCGTGCGCAAAGGCGTGGATCCGATCGCTCTCGAGCATCGAATGTTGCACCTTCTCGATCAACGCGGAGCCGAGTACCCGGCCGAGCACAACGTCGGGCATCTCTACAACGCAAAGCCTGCCCTGTCGGAGTTCTACAAGCGCCTCGATCCGAGAAACGTCTTGAACCCGGGTATCGGTCAGGCTTCCCGATCGGAATGCTGGCGCTGAGCATCACCGCGGGCGCTCCGTCACTTGATGCGAGAAGGCTTGGCGGGATCGGGGGTTAATTCCGACCGCAGCGCGCGTGGCGCAATGCGTGCGACGATCGTTTGCAGTTCCTTTTTCGCAAAAAAGCGGGCCCTGAAGCGGCGAGACGGGGATCAGGTCGAACGCTTATAAAGGCGTCACAAGTTGGTTGACCGCACTGGCGTCAGTCGGCGCTGCACCGTCAACCGGCGTTTGCCCTAAAAGAGGAGAATACCGTGGCACTTTCGCAAGACATCTCACCCGTCAATTCAGAGGTCATGACCGACGTTTTGGTCCACAGTGACAAGCAGGCGTGGATTCCGCAGCGCTTCGATCCCGCTCGGCACTTCATGAAGGTACTTTGGGTCGGCCCAGAAACGGGGCGGACAGCGGTGCTCATCCGCTCGCTGAAGGGTTCGGTGACGCCGCGGCACAAGCACCTCGGTGACGCCCATGTGTACATGCTGAAGGGCCGCCTTAAGGTGCGTGACTCCGAACTGGTCCCCGGCGACTATCTCTACGAGTCGAACGGCATGATCCACGACGAGACCAAGGCGCTCGAGGATACGGAGTACCTCATGATCTTGGGCGGGCCGATCCTGTTCTTCGATGAGGATAAGTTCCTCGGTTATCAGGGATGGGAGGAATTCCACCGCGATCACCAGAAGCATTCAACTTAGTGAGCCGCCGCTAAGGGCAGTCCGAGCCGAAGGCACTTTCATCACACGTCGCACGTACTGCCCTAATGAAACGACCGCGGACAGGGTTTATTAGAAAGGGCCGCTTTTCTTGCGATAGCGAAAGCCGCGCGGCGGTACGCCTGCCGCGCGCGTAAAGAAACGCGTGAAGTAGGTAGGATCGTCGCAGCCAAGGTAGTAGCCCACTTCGGCAACGCTGCCAGGCAAGTTCCAGCGTCAGTTTTTTGATGCTGCTGCGCAGTTGTTCGATCGCGCGACGTTTGCGAGTCAACGCAAATCGCCGAGCTGAACTACATCCATCATTCACGCGTTGGGCAGATGATGCTGGCGGAAAACTATGTGGGTTTGCCGCCGATGTGACGTCGGCAAGAAGCATTGCTTGGTAGTTGTGAGTAAGTTGTACTGAGCATGCCCTGTTCCTGCATTGGAATCGAATTCATGCAGGGCGTGATTCACCGCGCCCGCTCAAAAGCAGCATTCGCTCGCGCGATCAATAGTAGACTCGTCACGCATTACAACTCGAACAGCACAGCCTGCATGAGCAAGCAGCATGTGAGTGCATTGATTCAAGCGCAAGATAGTTGATGGCGTGACACCCATGAATCTGAAACAACTCGAAGCCTTTGCTCGCGTGGCCGAATCGGGCAGCTTCAGCAAGGCCGCATTGGTGTTGCGTGTGGCGCAGCCGGCGCTTAGCAGGCAGGTGCGCGCGCTTGAAATCGAATTACGTGAAACGCTGTTGCTGCGCAATGGCCGGGGCGTGCAGATGACCGATGCCGGTCGGCAATTATTCGAGCACAGCCTCAGCATCCTGCAGTTGGTGTCACGGGCGCGCGAAGACATCGAAGCGCAACGCACCCAGCCCAGCGGCCGCATCGTCATCGGCTTGCCGCCAAGTCTCAGTCGACAACTGACCGTGCCGTTGGTTGAAACATTCAAACGGCAATTGCCACGTGCGCGGCTTGCGTTGGTGGAGGGACTGTCTGCGCATCTGGCTGAATGGATAGTCAGTGGTCGGGTCGATATCGGCTTGATGCACAACCCACAACTGCAGGCCAGCATTGAGACCACGCCCATTCTCCAAGAGGAGCTGTGCCTCGTTACGCGTGCCTCGCGGCGAACGCGGCGCGCAACTGCTCCGGTACGTACCGATGAACTCGCCAAGTATCGGTTGATCGTACCCGAACGTTCGCATGTCATCCGCAACCTGCTGGAGACCGAAGCAGCATTGTCGGGGACCAAGCTGGATATCGCCTGGGAGGTCTCGAGTATTCCAGCCATCGTCGAATTGGTGTGTGCTGGATATGGTCATGCAGTGCTGACCAAGAGCGCCGTGGCAGCATCAGGGCGTGCCGCTGAATTGTTCGCGCAGCCGCTGATCGAACCGGCACTGAAGAGCACCTTGTGCCTTGCCGTGTCTACCAATAAACGCGCCTCGACACTGATCAAGCATGCGTTGCGGTTGTTGCCTGAACTGGTCTTGAAGGTGAGTGGCAGGACTGGATAGCTGACTGCAAAGACTTTGTTATTCAATAGCGTTACATCGTTGTACTTGCTGTAACGCGGTGAATTAGGTTTCGTGCGCAGCTAGTGCAGTTCGCAACGAGATGTAATAACCGCTACCGCAAGATGCCCACAAAAATCGTATAGGCATGCTTAAACGGTGGAAGCCGCATTGACACCCCATTTCCGTTCCTCCTACAGTAAATCAACACAGGTCATAAACATCTGCAGCGGCTCCAGATCGGTTGACCAATTGCATATGCGACGTGCGATACCGAACAGCCAGCCAACGTGGTCTTGGGTAATAACAATTTTCAGTGCCATCGTGGCACGCAATGGGGGACTCTAATGAACGAGAAGCGTGTTTGCGTGAAATCTATCGCGAGGAATATGCGTTGGATCGGCGGGGCAATGCTCACTTCTGCATACTTAATTCCTACCCTGGCCATGGCGGCTGACAAAGCGCCCGACGAACCTGCGGCTCTGGAAGAAATTGTTGTTACGGCACAGTTCATTCAACAGAGCCTGCAGGACACGCCGGTTGCCATCACTGCGATCAATGCAGCAATGCTGGAAGCGCGTGGTCAGAGTTCCATCGAACAGATCGCCGGTCAGGCGCCTAACGTCACCTTGACCACCGGCGGCGCATTTGGCGGACCTTCGTTGGTCGGCTTCATCCGCGGCGTGGGTCAAACAGATTTCAATCCAGCGGTTGAGCCGGGCGTGGGTCTGTATGTCGACGACGTGTATTTCTCGACACTGACTGGCTCGGTATTGGATCTGCTGGATCTTGATCGTCTGGAAGTGCTGCGTGGCCCGCAAGGTACGCTCGCAGGTAAGAACTCGATCGGCGGCGCTATTAAGCTCTATTCCAAAAAGCCTGGCCGTGACAACGATGGCTATGCAGAAGCCGGGTACGGCACTTACAACGCTATTTCAGTACGCGCCGCATCCAACTTCACGCTGATTCCCGACAAATTGTACGCACGCATTGCCGGCGTATCACGCGCGCGTGATGGCTATGTCACGCGTCTGGATTACGGTTGCACGCATCCGGGATCTGGATTTGCTTCACAGGTGCAAGGCGCTAATTGCGTGCTCGGCCATGAGGGCGGCATTCGCTACACCGCAGCGCGTGCGGCGTTGCGCTGGCTTGCCACCGACGATCTGGAAATCAACCTGGCCGGCGATGTGGTGAATGATGTATCTGAGCCGTCCGCCAATGTCATTCTCGCCGTAGGGCCGACCACCGCGCCGATCATCGCGACTCCCGGCGTGTTCGTGAATCCACCCGGCATTCCTGTCGCGTGGGATTTTGCGTTTTTTCCTACTACCCTCGGTACAGGTTGCAAATTCATCGCCTACGGTTCGAACTCATGCGATGCCAGCAGCCCCAACAATCCATACGTGAATTACTCCACGTATGTTGATCCACGTAACGGCACTTCTATTACGCCGAATCAGACGGTCGAGTCCCGCGGCCTGTCGATGAACATCGATTGGAAGTTGCCCGGCACCATGCAACTGCAATCCATCTCGGCTTATCGTAGCTACACCAGCGGTTTCGCTAACGATCCCGATGGCACGCCCGTTCCCCTCCAGCAGGCTTATCAGACGTTGAAACACATACAGAAGAGTCAGGAACTTCGTTTCAATGGCAAGGCTGGCAGCTTCCTTGATTACACCGTGGGCGCTTTCTATTTCGATCAAACCACCACTGAGACAGCGCGCATCAATCTCGGTTATGTGGGCTTCGACTTTCTGCATGGTCCGGACCCGGTGGACGCCACCACCTGGGCCGCGTTTGCTCAAGGCATGTTGCATCCCACCGAGAAGATGGATGTGACGCTCGGTGTTCGTTACACCGATGACAAGAAGAAATATACCTACGTTCGCCACAATGCGGACTTCAGCACGATTCAACCTTGCGTTGGTCCGCTCGGAGACCCGGCCAATCCGCCCAATTGCCTGATTGCTTCGTTGGACGGTACCTCGAATACTTTCAAAGGAACGCGCACCGACTATCGTGCGGCCGTAAGCTACAGGTGGACCGACGACTTCATGACCTACGCACAGGTATCGACTGGCTTCAAAGGTGGTGGTGTCAATCCGCGTCCGTTCTACAACGTACAAGAGTTCACGTTCAATCCAGAAACACTGACTGCATATGAAGTGGGTGTTAAGAGTCAACTGTTCAACAACACCTTGCGACTCAATGGCGCGGTATTTTTTAACAAGTACAAAGATATTCAAGAGGGCGTCACCGACTGCACCGCGAAAGTTGCTGAGCTTACGGGTGATCCAAACACCGTGCTGGGCCGTCCTTGCCTCGCCATCATCAACGCCGGTGATGCAGATGTGAAAGGCGCCGAGCTGGAGTTTGAATGGTATCCAATTCATGGCTTGCAGCTGGACGGATCGGCAAGTTATCTGAAATTCAAGTTCACCCGGATCGACTCTGGCGTTGCCTACAATGCTGCTACCAACCCGAACGGCATTGAGCCGGGTGACGTGACACCTTATTCCCCCAAGAAAAAGGCGAGCCTAGGTGTGCAGTATACGATTGATGTTGGTTCGGCCGGCAGCGTCACACCGCGCGTGGATGGAAGTTATCAAGATAAGGTATATACCGATGCCGCCAACTCCACCAATGGCACGATTGACAGCTACACGTTGGCCAATGCCAGCGTTACTTGGCGCTCAGCCGACAAAGACTGGCAAATGGCGTTGGAATGCAAGAACCTGACTGACAAGCTTTACTACCTCACCAAGAACGACGCTGTGCCGAGTGGTGGCGGCACCACTTACGCGACGCCTGCCTTGCCGCGCACTTATATGTTCACGGTGAAACGCAGCTTCTAAGCGAGGCCCACTGATACCGGCCAGGTGTAAATCAGGGGACGCATTTAACGCGTCCCCTGATTGTGTGGTTGACGTGCTCATTTCGATCGATCGCCAACGGCATTCACCGGTGAAATAGGCAAGCCACTAGACACATTAGCTTCGGCTTGCCGCCAAAAAATAGATGCGGGGAAAGAGATGAGCCTAGCTGCTAGTGGGAAATCGCTTGCACCCAACGGCATGCGTTTCATGCTTGCGCTATCGCTGACATTGATTTGTCCCCGACATTCGCATATCCACCGCCGCCGCTCGACCCGAACGGGCCGTCCAACGTGCGGTTGCCATTCAGCTACTGCGTCGCACTTCATCCGTCTCAAGTTTGGCCTTCCGCTCCTGAATCTCGGCATGCTTGGAGGCTGCCGATTTTTGCAGCTCGTTGATAGCCTTCGTCTTGGCCATCTCGACCCCATTTAGCTTGTCTTGCTCGGCTAGCTCTAGACGCTCATGCAATTGTTGATCGAACTCGCTATCCCGAACCTGCTTGAGGATGTCCGCGTACTCCACTTCGTCTTGTTGCGAGTATCAGTAATTTTCTACGATCGTGGCGTGAGCATTGATATGCATCAAAGCTGCATTAATCATTTGTCCACACGCGTCCCACACGTCGTGAAAATTTCCATCCCGACTTAGTCAACACCAACTCGTCACGGAAGGTGCCCGGCAACAACGGTTTAAGTGTGGCGGGGTCCGGGGCCTTGCCGTCTACGGCGCGGGTGCCGGATAACAGCAAGATTCGCGAGCGCGCGTTTGCTCGCTGCGGTGAATCCACATCAATCAAGACATCGCTGCAAAGATGGAAGGTAACTGTGCTTGCCGATCTTGCCAGCAACGACTGCAAGATGGCATCGCGGCCGACAATTGCTTGGTCAGGTGCAGATGGTCGGCACAGCACCGCATCTTCGGTGAATAACTCTGCTAGCTCGTTGAAGTTTCGCGCATCGTTCAAATAGGCATAGCGGTAAATTAATGCGCGGCAGGCATCGACGATCAATAGACGTTCAATATCGTTCATAGCGTCTCGCTGTGGGTATTTCGCCGCTAGTAGTCACCTGACTTTACTTCCGCGGCATTACACCGAGACACTAAACCCGCTGTGGCCAAGTGTGAATCGACCGTTGGCTACTGCGTGCAACCAGGTGCAGGTGCGCAAGAAACCGCCGAAGCAAAACAGGTGAACGCCCGAGAATTCCACACTGGCTGCAGCGTGTGCTGCAGCCAGTTCGTGCATCACCGTTTCGGGCCCATGATCGCCGAGCAGTTTCATGACGGAAGTCGGCCGTGCGCCGAGCGCACGAATGGAGGGGCCGGCGCCACAACGCAGCGCGTATTTGAACAAGGTAGCAAGTCCCGCTGGTCCCGCCAGCCCACCTACCAAGTGCGCTTTGACGCCTTTAGCGCGCAACTCGGCAGCCCATTCCAGGAATGGTGCGGACTCGAAGAAGAATTGCGTCAAGAGCGTGGCCTCCAATCCGGCTTGCTCCGCCAGCAGCGCTTTTTCCAGCTCGGCGCGGCGAATTTCTTCAAGCGCAACTTTCGGATGACCTTCTGGATGACCCGCGATCGATACTCGCTTAAAACCGTGCTTGGACAGCAAGCCGGTACGCAGCACCTCGCTGACATTCGCGAACGGTCCGATTGCTTGCGGATAATCACCCGAGATCAATAACACTTCGTCGGCGTGCGCGTGTGTGGCCAATCGCATCAACATTTGCTCAAGCGTGGCGACATCCGGGAGCAGTCTTACCGGAATGTGCGGTACGGGTTTGAAGCCAGCATCATGTACCGCTCGACATGCAAGTTCGGTCTCTGACCATTCTTGCTTCGGTAGGTGGCTGACATAAATTTTTGTACCCGGCGACAACAACGCTTTGCTGGCTGCCAAGTGCTTCACGTCGGGAACGTTGACTTCAATCGACGCTTCGCGCGCCAACTGCATGATGGTTTGCACGAGCGAAATTTCCGGCTCGGACAGCGCGTTGAAGGATGGTGGCTGGTTCATTGGTTTTGTTTACCTGCTGCTGTCTCGCTCACGGCTATTGAGCACGCCGTGCTACGCAACGCAGTGAGGACGATTGCCTCATCTGCGGATTCGCTCGTCGGCTACCTGATACCGGCGCCTTGAAACGAGCGGCTCGATAAAAGTATACAATTTATATTGAAGTATTCAAACAGATGATGGGCGGAATTTGACCGCGGGTGATGTCGACGCTGGGGATAGGATCTATTTACATAGCATTTTCAGCGTTTGGTTATCAGATTTATCAAGGTTCTTGCCTAATGGGGAGACATATTGAGATTCCAATATTGTATACAATATGCCAATATACGAATCCAAGCCGAGCTTCCTTTGTGCTCGTAACTCAGTCGGCAGCTTGGAAATACATCCATTCAATCGCGGTAATCAGCAGCATAAGCGGTACCCAGTATGAGCAAACTCCCACAGATTTCCGTTGAAACAACGCGGCAGCCCAGCGGGCATGCCCAATTGCAATCCAAAGTGAAAGTGCCCGGCTGGGTGCTGACAACCCAGTGTCCTGATACCACTGGTGTAGTCGCAGCAGTGTCGGGTTTCTTGGCGATGCATCATGGTTTGATTACTGAGGCACAGCACTACGACGATGCCTACACCGATACATCGTTCATGCGTGTGGTATTTCGCGATAACGGTAAAGGCTTGCCGCCCATCGAAGAGCTAGACCGGCGGTTTGCCGCGGAAGTCGGTGAGCGTTTCAAGATGACGTGGAGCTTTCATAGCGAACAGCGCAAATGCCGCACGATTATTGCCGTGTCCAAGCACGGTCATTGTCTTAACAGTCTGCTGCACCGATGGAGCACCGGCACGCTGCCGATTGATGTGCTTGCCGTTGTCTCGAACCACGAGGACATGCGTCGTTTGGTCGAATGGCATGGCGTGCCGTTCTATCACTTCCCGGTGCTTGATGGTGACAAGGCGGCGCAGGAAGCACGCATCATGGAATTGTTTGGACGCTCTAATGCCGAGCTATTGGTGCTCGCGCGTTACATGCAAATCCTTAGCGACAACGCCTGTCGGTATTTTGCCGGTCGCGCCATCAATATTCACCATTCGTTTTTGCCTGGATTCAAAGGCGCCCGTGCTTATCACCAAGCCTTCGAACGCGGCGTCAAACTCATTGGTGTTACCGCACATTACGTCACCAGTGATCTCGATGAAGGTCCGATCATCGATCAGGAGGTCGAGCGTGTCGATCACACTTTGTCGCCGGAAGACTTGGTGGACATCGGTCGCGATCTGGAGAGCGTGACGCTGAATCGCGCCGTGAAATGGCATGCCGAGCGGCGCGTGCTGCCGAATGGCATGAAGACCGTGGTGCTCCGTTAATTGGCTGACCAATGTTGCTGATTCAGCAACGCACATTATTAGGGGCGCGTTGAATTGCGCCCTTGCGCATCCGTTGGTGAGACGCATTTATAAGCAGGGTTATTAACCGGGCAGATATATCTCTGCTTGTCTCGCGGCCTGCGTAGGGCGAACGAACCGCACCTACGAAGCATCGGATCTATTTGCCTGCTCGGTTAATAATAATTCATACGATCAGTTCATTCTGGTAGCGCCTGACGGCGTTCAAATGCGATCAAGGTGTTTTCCAGAAGACAAGCGATAGTCATGGGACCGACGCCGCGCGGCACAGGGGTTATCGCCCGAGCCCGTTCCGCCGCTTCGGCAGTAGCCACATCGCCACACAGTCGTGATTTGCCGTCGGCACCGTTGATTCGGTTGATGCCGACATCGATCACAATGGCATCCGACTTCACCCAATCGCCGCGCACAAATTCGGCTCTGCCCACGGCAGCGACCAGGATGTCTGCCTGCCGGCACAGCGCCGGTAGGTCGCGTGTTTTGGAATGCGCCATCGTCACGGTGCAATCGGCTTGCAGCAGCAGCTGTGCAATCGGCTTGCCGACGATGTTGGAACGGCCTAGTACAACGGCATGCAGCCCACTCAGCGTATTCGTCACTTCCTGCAGCAAGCGCATGCAGCCGCGGGGCGTGCAGGGCACAAGACCTCGTTGCCCGGTTAACAAGCGCCCGGCATTGATTGGATGAAAGCCATCGACATCTTTGTCTGGATCGATAGCCCGCAATACCCGCTCGGTCTCGATGTGCCTGGGTAACGGCAATTGGACCAGAATGCCATGTACTTTAGGATCGGCATTGAGTTTATCGATGAGTTGCAACAACTCGTTTTGGGAAATCTTCGCGTCCAGCAAGTGCTCGAACGAACGCATGCCGACTTCCACAGTAGCTTTGCCTTTGTTACGCACATACACCTGACTGGCCGGGTCCTCGCCAACTAGTACGACCGCCAGACCGGGGACGCGTTGGTTTGCTTGACGATATGCAGCGGTTCGTTCGGCAAGTGTGCGACGCAATTTTGCAGCGACGCTAAAGCCATCAATGATCTGGGCAGGCATAGATAACTAACAAGTTGGGTTGAACTGGAACGATACGTGAACGGTTATAGATTCATGCAATTGTTGATCGACTCGCTATCCCGAACCTGCTTATTGTATACAATATTCCACATCGCTTAGTATCACATCTACCGTCAGTGCCAACGACAAATCGTATGCGTCCAACTTCAACCAAAACCGATCCCACGCTGACCCGCAAGGGCAGCGTGCGTGCAGGTCAAACCGTAAAGGCATTGTTGCGTTTGCGGCAGTTGATTCTCGACGGCGAACTCAAACCCGGAGAGCGGGTGCCGGAACTTACCTTGGTTGAGCACACCGGCGTATCACGCACGCCGATTCGCACCGCGTTGCTTCAACTCGCGGATGAAGGCTTGCTGGAGCCGTCCACGTCCGGTGGTTTTGTGGTGCGTGCCTTCGATGAAGTTGAAGTATTCGATGCCATCGATGTACGCGGCACGCTGGAAGGTGCAGCGGCGCGGCGCGCTGCTGAGCGTCGGCCATCGCATGCGGAGTTAACGACGCTACGCGATTGCGTAGGCGCGATGGATGCCATCGTTCAGCGTCGCAAAATGAGTGTTGAACATTTCTCCGACTATGTCCGGCTCAACGAGCAGTACCACCGCTTGCTGGTGGAGCTCGCGCATAGCCCGGTGTTGACACGCTCGATTGATCGCATTCTGTCCATGCCGTTTGCTTCGCCCAGCGCCTTCGTGCTCGCGCAAGCAGAGCTGCCGCAGGCGCATCAAATTTTCGTGATTGGCCAGGATCAACACCGTGCCATTCTCGATGCGATCGCCGCCGGTGAAAGTGCGCGTGCGGAAAGCCTTACGCGCGAGCATTCGAATCTTGCCAAACGCAACCTGCAATCAGTCGCCGGGCGCGAAGCGCAGGTGCACGCGGTGGTCGGCGGCAACTTGATTAAGCTGCGTAGTCCCGATGAAGGCACTGCCGCGGGGCGCACCGGGTCCGGCAAGTCGAAAAAAGCTTAAGTAACTGCACGGCGATGAGCGCTGCAACGATACGTACCTGCCGCCATCGGATTGTCAGGCGCAGCGTTCGAATCGTGGATACCCCGAAATGCAGTAAGCGCACGCTGCGGCTTAGGTTTGGCAACCGTTCTCAAGCCAAATGGACAGCACTGAATCCATGTTGTTGGTTTATCGGCGCTCAATTCTTTCTCGGCTCTACTAAACGCGGGTAGTCTTGGTCTTCCAGAAAGCAGGAAGAGGAAGACGCATGAGAGACTCGATCGAAGGGCGCCGTATCATCATCACCGGCGCGGCGGGCGGTATTGGGACGGGCGTGCTCAAGGGGCTGGCCGCCCGGGGCGCGAAGCTGGGCGCCATCTATCACCACACGGAGCCCACCACCGATATACGGTCGCTGGCGACTTGGAAGCAGTGCGACCTTCGTGACAAGGCGCAGGTCGTAGAGTGCTTCACGGCGCTGGCCGACGCGCTGGGCGGCCTGGATGCACTGGTCAACATCGCCGGACAGTGGCGGCCCGGCCCCGCCGAAGCCGCGGACGAGGCGCAAATCGACTACCTCTTGGGCATGAACCTCAAGACCGCGATCTTCACCAACCAGGCGGCGTTCGAGCTGATGAAAGGAAAGGGCGGCCGCATCGTGAACACCGGCTCCGTAGAAGGCGTGGAAGGCAATACCGTGTCGCCGATCTATGCGACGGCGAAGGCGGCGCTGCACGGGTGGACGCGTTCGGCTGCGCTGAGCTGGGGCAAACACAAAGTCACGGTGAACTGCATCGCGCCGGCGATGTGGACGTCGGTCTATCAAGGGATCCGCGATCGAATGACTGCCGAAGAGCTCGCAGGGTTCGACGCCGGCCTGGCCGCGCGCATCCCGATCGGGGGCCAACTCGGCGACCCGGAGACAGACTGCACGCCGCTGATCGCCTTCCTAGCCAGCGAAGGATCCGGCTTCATTACCGGACAGCTGGTGGCCGTAGACGGCGGCTTGCGGATGCTAGGCGCATGACGCATCGCGAGCGCATGGGCGCAGGACATCTGGCGGACTCCGCCATGGTCGCGTGCGCACGCGCTGCGTCATATAACTCAGCGAGAGGCTGTCGCGCGATCGAGGCGCGGCGGGAACGGCAGCCGCTCCAACCCCGAACGGAGGAGTTTGGCCGGACCTTCTCCGGCGAGCGCCGGCAGGTATTCGTTGATCGGCAGACGCCGCAACGCCGAAATGATCGCTGCGGACATTGGCGCTTCGGCGAATGACGGCTCGCCCCAGGTGACCTCGCCGGGGCCGCCGAGCCAAATCTTGTCACAATCCACTTCTTGAGTGTACGTAAGCGGGTAGTCGGCATCCGCCGTACCCCCTGGCCCTGGCACGTACTTCCAGGCGAGCGTGCGGATTTCTCGCATCGAGTCTCGCATCCGGGAAAACCGATCGCCGATCACTGGCGTCATTCCCGTGGCACGGCCACGCAGAAGAACCGAGCCATATTCGGCGCATTCGAAGCTCCAGCCCGATTCATCCTTGGAGATGTCCGGAATGCAACCGTAGAGCTTAGGGCTTCCGAGGTACTCCCGTCCGGCGATGATCGGGTTCGTGTCGGTTTCCCAAACCCCCAGGGGAAAACTGCCTCTCAGCCGACGCCCGGAATATTCGTAAACGACGTCCGCCATGACTTGGGCGATGTTATACGACCGCCCAGCGAGGTAATCGACGCCGCCGATCATCTGCTCGGACACGGTAACCATGGGTCGTTGACCAACCGAATAGAGGGGCGGTAACAGCGCCTGAAGCTGTTCACGATCAGTAATAAAGGGGATTGCCAGGAAGCAGGTGCGCCGATAGTTGGACGTCGCCAACAGACGGCCCGAGCCGTAACCGATCGGCATGAGGTGGGCGCAGAACTGATCGTCGGACATCATGGGAGCTCCTCTGAGATGGGGACAATAGACAACACCACGCGAGACGCGCGCGCCCCGCCGATACCGACGCGTTGATGTGCCAGGTTGCGGGTCGTGGCAAGACGCGGCGGCGCTTCCGTGTTGGACGGAAGGTCGAACCTCGGAAAATTGCTGCTGGAAACTTGGACCCCGATGCAGTGGCCGGACAGAAAGACTTGGCTGGTCGCGCCCATTTCCACGGTGATGTGAAGCCAATCGCCAGAGATCAGTTCGCCGACACGCACTCGCCTTATGCCGTCGCAAACGTTGTACGCAGACCCGTCGGCCCACACGTCCACCAGCTTCACGGTGAAGTCAGTCGCCGGGGCGCTTGACTGCACCCACAATTCGGAGCGGATCCAGCCCGTCACCTCGAGCTCTTCCGTCAAAGGCTGAGTCCGGAACACCAACACGTCGGGGCGGCTTTCAACCTCCCTTTGCTCGACTGGCCCGTGCGGGTAGGCAGCCTCAAGGACCATGTGTGCTCCACCCCGGGTCGGCACGGGCCTTTGAGGATCGAACGTGAAGCGCGCGTCCGTCTCGGTCTCGGGGTGCTGCCAAGTCAATTCACTATGCGAGTCGCCCCGCGAGGTCAGGTAGAGCGGAACTTCCCTGGCGCGTGCCAGTGGCCAGTCCTCCTCGTCGCGCCACTCGTTGCGGCCCATCACGTACAGCCGAACCCGCTTGCCCGGCGCGGTCGCCGCATCGGGCTGCAGCCAGCGTTTGAACCAGGCGAGTTGCAGCGCCTCCATGTCCAGATACGCGCCCAATCCCAAGTCGAGTTCGCCAATCCGCACCGACCCCAGCAGCGTTGACTTGGGCGGGTAATGTCCCCATGGCCCTACGACGAGCGTCTGCGCTTCACGCGCAGCCTCGGTCGCGGCCCTGGCGCGAAGGCCTTCATAATTTCTGAGTGTCCCGACATGGAATTGGTCGAACCAGCTTGTAATATGCAGCGCCGGCGCATCGATGACGTCATAGCGATCTTCGATGCGCAGCGGCTCCCAGTACGGTGCGTCGCGCTGGTCGTTCTCCCACCAGGTGAAAAGGAAGGGCGCAAGCTCTCCCAGAACCGTTTGCCGCAGGCTGTCGGACGGCGTCGCCTTCAGGAATCCGCTCAGGTCGGAGAGCGCCGCTCGAGCTTCTGCAAACTGTTGCCGCAGCGTTTTGCCACCCATTCCGGAGCGCAGCAGCGTTCCCGCTCCGAGGTTCCAGAGAGCGATCGAGGTGACGGCGGCCAGTTCGAATGCGCCTCCCCGGAACGAGCGCCCCTCGTAGTAGTCCGAAACCGCTTGGATCGGGCAGATCGCGGCGAGTCTGCCAGGGCGTTTCGCCGCTACCTGGAGCTGGGTTGCGCCCATGTAAGAGCTGCCGAACATGCCCAGCTTGCCGTCGCACCACGGCTGGCTCGCCGCCCAATCGAGCGTGTCGGCGCCGTCCGCAGCTTCGTTGACGAATGGGTCGAACTCTCCGCCGGAAGCGCCGCGACCGCGAACATCTTGCATCAATACCGCGAAGCCCTGCTGAACCGCGCGCGTCGGGTTCACGGCCGCCATCAATCCCGGCACGAGGCCCTTCAGGTACGGCGTACGCGAAATGAGCGTCGGTGCGGGCAGCCGCTCGGGCAAATAAAGGTCCGCTCGGAGAACGATGCCGTCGGACATCGGCACCTCAACGTCTGTCTCGACCGTGTAACGAGATGCCATTGAACTCCCCTGACCGAAGGATTTATCTAACGAACGATCATTATATGGGAACTTCCTGCCGATCAACATCCTGCTTGCGGCTGGCGAGAGAGGTGCAGGAGTGACGGCTTATCTCAATCCGGCGCCGCTGCGCGTTGGATGAGCAGGACGCCTCATCGCCCCGTGAACGTGGCCGGCCGTCGTTCGCGGAAGCTGCTGACGCCTTCCACGAAGTCCGCCGTGCGCCCCGCATCGCGCTGCAGAGTCCGCTCAAGCTGCAGTTGGGTCGGGAGTGGGGCGTCCAATGCGCTCCACGCCGCTTCTTTGATCATGGCTAGTGAGCACGGCCCCTCGGCGAGGGCGGCCGCGAGCTTCAAACCTTCGTCCTCCACCACGTCATCCGCGACCACCCTGTTGATGAGGCCCCATTGCAGGGCTTCGCGTGCCTTCAGCTTCGACCCCAGGAGCATCAGTTCCATGGCGCGGACGCGCCCGATAGACTTGGCCAGCATGTAGCTGATCCCGCCGTCGGGCGAGACGCCGACATGTCGGAAAGCCGGAAAGAAGAAGGCGCTTTCTCCCGCGATGATCATGTCGGCCGCGCAAGCGATCCCGCAAGCCACGCCCGCGGCCGCCCCTTTGACGGCAGCGATGATCGGCAGCTTCGACGCGCGCATGTCTAGCAACAGGGGGTTGAAGATTTTCTGCAAGCCCACGCCGATGTCACGGTGTGGGTCGTCGAGATCGAACGTGTTGTCCGCCATGTTCGCGCCCGAGCAGAAGGCCCGGCCGACAGAAGTGAGCAGGATGGCTCTCGCCTCGCGTTCGGCGCGACGCACCGCATCCAGGAGTTCGGCGCCCATGAAGTCCGACATGGCGTTCAAGGTGCCGGGATCGTTGAGGCGTATCACACTGACTGATCCGACCATCTCGTAAAGCAGCTTTTCGTAGGTCACGATGGGTTCCTCGATAGATGTGGCGGTCTGCGTTCAGCCGAGTGCGCCTGTCGCTCGGAGCGCTGTGATCGCGTCGGTCGCGTAGCCCATCTCGCGAAGGATCGACTCACCGTCCGCTCCTATATCGGGCGCGGGGGTGGACGCCGACGGAGGCGTGGCCGAAAACCGCGGCGCGGGCGCAGGTTGAGTCACGCCGCCGACTGAAATGAAGGTCTGGCGCGCGACGTTGTGCGGGTGGGAGGGCGCTTCGCGCAGCGACAGGACGGGGGCGAAGCAGACATCGGTACCCTCGAGGAGGGCGCACCATTCGTCGCGAGTGCGCTGCAGGAAAATAAGGGCCAGACGCTCCTTGAGCGCGGGCCAGGCACTCTCGTCCTGCTGCGCGTCGAAAGCCGGATCGTCAAGTCCCAGCTTCTCACGCAGCAGAGCATAGAACTGCGGCTCCCACGACGCGATCGAGATCCAGCGTCCATCCGAACAGGTATAAGTGTCGTAGTAATGTGCGCCGCCATCGCACCAGTTGACGCCGCGTTCGTCGTGATAAAGGTCCGCCGCCAGCTGTCCGTAGCACATCCCCGCCAACAGAGCCGAGCCGTCGGTCATGGCCGCGTCCACCACCTGGCCGGGCCGTCCGAGTCTTACGCCAAGTAGCGCCGCCGCCATCCCGAAGGCCAGGAGCATGCCGCCGCCGCCGAAGTCTCCGACCAGATTGACCGGAGGCACCGGCTTGCCCCCTCGCGTCCCGATGGTGTGAAGAACGCCCGAGATAGCGATGTAATTGATGTCGTGGCCCGCGCTCTGCGCGAGCGGACCGAATTGCCCCCAGCCGGTCATGCGGCCGTAAACGAGCTTCGGATTTTCTGCCAGCAGAGCATCCGGGCCGAGGCCGAGCCGTTCCATTACGCCGGGCCGGAAACCTTCGATGAGGCCATCTGCGGACCTGCAAAGATGTCTCGCCACGGCGAGGCCGTCCGCCTTCTTGATGTCGAGGATGATCGATCGGCGCGACCGCGACGCGGCCTCCTGGGGCACGAAGTACGCCCCGCGGCGCTGGATCGTGATGACTTCGGCGCCGTGATCGGCGAGCATCATTCCGGCGAACGGGCCCGGTCCTATGCCCCCAATTTCTATGATTCTTATGCCCGCTAGCACGCCTGCCATCACATGGTCTCCTGGTCGTCACGCTCGTCGCCGGAATCCGAAAGTCCTCGTAGGATGAGCGACCGTAAAGACGCCCCTTGGTAGGCCTGACGACCGCTGGTCGCCTCTGGACGCTCATCTCTGCTGCGTGGGAATCCCGACATCGTTTTCACTTGGCGGCGGTGGCAATCAATGCGGGCTGGAGCAGTTTGCGCGCCCGCTTGAGCGCGGCTGCAGCGCGCTCGACTCCTTCTGTTCCCCAATTCTCCACGATCTCCCCGCATGTCAGTGCCCACTGATCTGCAGGATCCGAATTGTCCTCAAACAATGGCACAGCCAGCGATGTGTAGGCCCCGTGGAGCGAATAAGTCGCGCGAACATAACCCTGCTCCGTGTAGAAGCGCCGAGCATCTTCGATGCGCCGGCGCCGCGCTGCCCACCGTTCTGTCGGCTCTTCTAAGGCTGCCATAGCTGCTTCAAGAGCCGTGGGCGGCAAAGCGGACAGCACCGCGAGGCCCGACGCGACGGAAGCCATCGACGCGCGCCACCCGATAGCTTCATTCGGCCGGACGAAGAGGCCATCGACGCGCTCCACGCCAATCATGTCCTTGCCCTGGCGTCGGCTGAGCGCTGTCGTGCCGAGCGCCACCGCCGTCACTTCCCGCATGTAAGGCAGTGCAACCTCCACGAAAGACAGACTGGCGATTGCCGAATATCCGAGGCTCAGCGCGGGGGCGCCGATGCGCAAGGCCGTTCCGCTCGTGCTGCGGACAAGATAGCCCTGGTCGAGCAAGGTCTGACAAAGCCGCCACGTGGTCGGTTGGCTTAGGCCCACGCGACGCGCGATCTCTGAGACGGTCAATTCGAGGCGTGGTCGATCGAAGGACGACAGAATGTCGAGCCCGCGGACGAGAGCGGTCACCGATTGCGGTTTCGAGGGCTTCACTAGAAACAGGACCTTCACGTCTTTACGTAGGGGAAGAGAAGGAGTATCGTCTGGATAGGTTATGAATAACATATTCACTAGATGAATACAAGCGCATATTAGGGCGGATACGGTTCTCATGCGACTTGGCCAAAGGGGCAGGAACAGATGAGCGACAAGACGAGGGTCTTGGTTATTGGCGCCGGCATGTCCGGCATTCTCGCCGGTCTGAAACTGACTCAGCGCGCAGGTGTGGAATTCTTGATCTACGAGAAGGCAGACGCCGTCGGCGGGACCTGGAAGTACAACCGCTATCCTGGCCTCTCTTGCGATGTGCCGGCGCACGCTTATACCTACAGCTTTGAGCCCAACCCCGACTGGAGCGCGGTCTATGCTCCTGGGGCCGAGATCCGGCGGTACTTCGAAAGCATCGTCGAGCGCTACGATTTGAAGCCGTTCATTCGGCTGAACTCGGAAGTGACCCGCTGCGAATGGCGTTCGGGCCAATGGCATCTGACGTTCGCCGACGGTCGCGTCGATCACGGGGACGTGGTCATCGCTGCGAGCGGCGTGCTTCACCACCCCAATATTCCGGCGATCCCGGGCCTCGACGATTTCGCCGGATCGACTTTCCACAGTACCGATTGGGATGACAGCGCGAAGGTGGATGACGCCCGCGTGGGCGTGATCGGCTGCGGCTCGACCGGAGTGCAGATCGTCAGCGCCTTGTCGACACGCGCTCGCTCACTCGTCCACTTCTGCCGCACGCCGCAATGGATTATGCCGATCCGCCAGCGCGAGTATTCGCAGCAGGAAAAGGCCAGCTTCCGCGCCGACCCCGAGCTAATCGATGCGATCCGCTACGGCGACAAGTACCAGGGTGTGCTGCGGCGATTCGAGGCGGCCGTCACCAATCCCGACTCGCCACAGATGGCGGAGATCGAGCAGATCGTCCGCGAGAACCTCGAGACAAGCGTCAGGGACGAAGCCTTGCGCGAGAAGCTGCGGCCCAATTATCGGGCGGCGTGCAAACGGCTGATATTCTCCGGCGAGTACTATGAGGCTGTTCAGCGGCCCGGCGTCTTCGTCGAGACCGGCGCTATTGAGGTTGTCGAGCCGCGCGGCGTGCGCATGCGCGACGGCAGCTTCCACGCGCTCGACACGCTAGTGCTTGCAACAGGCTTCGCGGTGGACCGCTTTATCCGACCGACGCGCGTGACGGGCGAGAACGGCGTCACCCTGGACGATATCTGGTCCAGGCATCCGACCGCCTATTTCGCGGTCAGTGTGCCGGGCTTCCCGAACTTCTTCATGCTCAACGGTCCGTCCGGACCAGTCGGCAACTTCTCTTTGATCGACGTCGCTGAGACCCAGTGGCGCTACATCGAGCAGTTGCTCGATGTGTTGGCTGGCGGCAAGGCCCAGAGCATCGCTGTCACCCGCCAAGCCTTCGACGCCTACGAACAATGGCGTGTCACCGAGGCGCGCAAGACTGTCTTCGCGACGGGCTGTTCAAGTTGGTACCTGGATGATCAGGGCGTTCCCAACACGTGGCCCAAGGGCTTGCCCGAGTTTCGGGAAGCGATGTCAAAACCCGTTCTTCAGGACTATGAAATCAAAGCGGGCGTACTGAGTAGGTAACCAAGCGATGCCATTAATTTCCTTGGCCTCGGCGCCAAATGCCAAATAGATCAAGTAATCAAACCAATTAATCGGAGCTTCAACTATGTCGTATGTTTTCAAACGGCCGATCATCGATACGGACACGCATGTGACCGAGCCGCCGGATCTCTGGACCTCGCGGCTGCCCAAGAAGTATGGCGACCAGGTCCTGCACGTGAAAATGCATCCTAAATACAATATGGAATACTGGTTCATCGGCGACAAGGCCGTGTTTTCAGCCTGGGGCAGCGCGAACTACGGCTTTCCAGGCGGTTCGTTGTCGATTCCGCCGCGACGCGACGAATCCCATGCGGGTGCGTGGGACGCGCACCAGCGCCTGAAGTACATGGACGAGACCGGCGTTCTTGCGCAGGTTCTCTACCCCAATCTGGGTGCCGTCACCATGAGCATGTACAAGAGGATGGACGAAGAGGTAAAGCTCGGCTCGATCCGGGCCTACAACGACTTCATTATCGAATTTGCCGCCGTGGCACCGGATCGCTTCGCGGCCATGGCGGTCCTGCCGCTTTGGGACGTCGCGGAATCGGTGAAGGAAGTCCAGCGCGCGGTCAAACTCGGCCATCGGGGCGTTCTTTTGAGCGGCGCCCCCCATGAACATGGATGGCCCTATTTGAGCGACAAGGCGTGGGATCCTCTGTGGGCGGCGATCCGCGACGCGAACGTGCCGGTCAGCTTCCATGCAGGTGGGGGCGACTTCGCCGACGATTTCCTCAGCGCAGGCCGTTTCAAGACCGACGGCGTACATGCAAATTACGTCCGCTCGACCACGATGATCTTCCTGATGACGAGTGGCCAGATAGCAGACCTCTTGATGTCCGGCGTTCTCCAGCGCTTTCCTGAGCTGCGCTTCGCCGTCGCTGAAACCGGCATCGGGCATCTCAATTTCGTCCTCGAGTCGCTCGACTATCACTATAACGTTGCCCAGCTTTGGAAGCACCGGCCGGAATTCAAGGAGCTGCCGAGCGAAACCTTCCGAAAGCACATCTTCGTCAACTACTGGTTCGAACGGCTCGACCAGTTCCACATCGACCGGCTCGGCGAAGACAACATCATGTTCGAGACCGACTTCCCGCACACCACCTGCCTTGGCGGTCGTGACGCTGTCGCCAAGGCCCTGGGCAATGGGCTCGACGCGCAGCCGGAGCGCGTCCAGGACAAGATCCTCTTCGGCAATGCCGCGAGGCTCTACAACATACCCGTCCCTCAACGTGTGCCCGCGTCGGCCGCGTAGGTCATCGCATCGTCATCGCCGGTCGGGGATGAATTGTACTCATTCCCGTGTGAAGGTTAGACAACAGCCCCGTGTAGAGAGGTATCAGAATGAATCATTCAGAGACCATATTCGCCGAGCCGCCTGCGCCCGCTGAGGAGCTTGTGCGTCCCGTTACAGTTTCCGAGATCTATCGTAGTGACGCCATTGCTGCCGATGCGGTCTGCCTCGAGAGCACCGAACACACGTTGGGAACTGCGCCGCTTGATACGCGCCGCTACTATTCGCAAGAGTTCTTTGATCTCGAGAACAAAAAACTCTGGCCCCGCGTGTGGCAATATGCCTGCTGGGCCTACGATATCAGCAAGCCGGGCGATATAGCGGTGTACCGCAATCCCGGCGCCGGCCAATCCGTGCTGATCGTGCGGCAACGCGACGGCTCCATCAAGGCCTTTGCCAACTCCTGCCTCCATCGTGGGCGCGAGTTGTGCAGCAAAGGCTTTCAGCACCAGGAGGAGCTTCGCTGCCCTTTTCATGGGTTCACCTGGAACCTGGAGGGGTCTTTGAAATGGCATCCCTGCAAGTGGGATTTCCCGCAGGTCAAGCCGGAGACGCATCGCCTTCCCGAAATCCGCTGCGAGGAATGGAACGGCTTTATCTTCATCAATTTCGACAAAGACGCGCCGTCACTGAACAGCTATCTGGGCAAGATGGTCGAACAATGGGCGAGCACGCCGGGCTGGAATTTCCACAATCGCTTCAAGGCGGTCAACGTCGTGAAGCATATGGCGAACAATTGGAAGGTGGCGCAAGAAGCTTTCATTGAGTCGTTTCATGCGTTCTTCTCACATCCAGGCACCGAGAAGTCCGGCGACAGCGTTTCCTCTCAATACGATATCTGGCCTGACGAACCACACTTCAGCCGCATGATCGCTCCCATGGGGCGTCCCTCGGCACATCTCGTAGTGCCGCCCGACGACAAGGCGATCATCACCGAATACCTGGCGAATTTTGCGCCGGAGCTCATTGGCACGCCGCAAGCGGAGCCTCTTCCAGGCGAAACGGTAAGGGAAACGACGGCGCGGCTGGGCCGGACGGTGTATCAGGCTCGCAGCGGTTTGGACATGTCAGACCAACCCGCAAGCTATGTCATCGACACGATCGAATATTTCATCTTCCCCAACTTCTTCCCTTGGCCGTCGCTCGGCGCCCCTCTGCTCTATCGCTTTCTTCCAGGGACGACGCCCGAGAAATGCACCTTTGAGGTGGCTCTTTTTCTTCCGTTCTCGGGTGAGCGGCCGCCTTCGGGACCGACGATCGAGCTCGGTGAGAAGGACAGTCTGGCCGACGTACCGCAACTCGGCGCGCTCGGCTGGATTCTGCAGCAGGACGTCGACAATCTCGAGCCGATGCAGCGGGGCCTGAGGGCGAGCATCGCGAACAAGGTGACGCTGTCACGATATCAGGAGGTCAGGATCAGACACTATCACCAAGTGCTCGATCGTTACCTTGCCGACTAGCTAGAGTCTGAGAATATGAATTACCCAGGAGTTCACCCATGAGCAGTGTTCAATCAGCTGAATCGAGTTCATCGTCGCATGCAGGGACCGGATTCGGGTTTCCGTCTGTTGCGCGACCCAGCCACGTCCCGGAAGAGCTGGTCTTCGACTTTGACATGTACCGAGACGAGCGGATCAAGGACGACATCCAGCTGGGTTTCATGAGCCTGCATCGGGATGCGCCCGATGTATTCTGGACGCCACGCAATGGCGGGCACTGGATGGCAACGCGTTTCGACGACGTCAAGACCATCGGCGAAAATCCGGAGGTATTTTCCAGCGTGGGTCAGAATTTGGGGCCGCTTTCGGACGGAGAACTCGCGCTTCCGCCCCAGAACATGGACGCGCCGGATCATATGAAGTATCGGCTGCTTCTGCTTAAGTTTCTGTCACCCAGTGACCTGAGGAAGCAGGAAGGTTTCGCTCGCAAGCTTGCCATCGAGCTCATCGAAAAGCTGGAGGGAAGGAACAGCTGCGACTTCAAGAAGGAAGTGGCAATGGTTCTTCCCGTGACCGTCTTCATGACCATGATGCAGTGGGATCATTCACGGCTGTACGAGATGATCGACTGGGTACACGATGTCATCGGCAGCGAAGATCACGCCGTACGCGCCGCCGCGTTCGAGCGGATGAGTGGGTTCCTGCGCGGCGTCATCCAGGACCGCCTCGCCTCGCCCGGCGATGATCCGATCAGTATCCTTCTCGCATCGAAGGTTGATGGCCAGCTCGTGAGCCCGCAGCGTGTGTTGGAGATGTGTTATCTGTTGTTCACGGCGGGCCTGGACACGGTGACCAACGCGATGACCTACTCCATGCACTATCTGGCGACGGATCCCGCCATGCAGCAGCGCCTGCGCGCAAATCCTGGTCAGCTTCCGCAAGCCATCGAGGAGTTTCTGCGGCGCTTCTCGTTCCCCAACACCGTGCGCCGCGTGAAGCAGGACGCCACGCTCGGTGAGGCAAGGCTCAAAGCTGGCGACCTCATCGTTTGCAGCTTGGCGGCCGCGAGCAACGACGACCGCAAGGTGCCTCATCCCGGAAAAATCGATCTCGATCGGCCCAGTTCACCGCACGTAGCGTTCATGGCCGGGCCGCACACCTGCATTGGTGCGCCCCTCGCACGTACAGAGCTGCGCGTGCTGTTCGAGGAATGGTTCAAGCGGATGCCCGATGTCTCGCTCGCGCCAGGCTTCAAGCCCGTTACCCACGGCGGCGGAGTGCCCCAGATCGATGCACTCCAAATCGTCTGGTAAAAGGGATCATCGGTCAGAGCTTCCTCGGCTCTTTCCTGGGCTACTCAGCCCAGTGGAGCCAAGCCTCGTCACCCGCGGTGAGCTGATCGACCTTCCCCGTGAAATCCAGGGTCGTGCCCTTGTTACGCAACGCGCTGCGATGCCTCTCCGGTTGCTGCACCCAACAGCCGCCCGTGGCCGCCGGGTATTCCGTCGAGTCCATCCAATGCGCAATTCCGCGCCCGCCCGTGACGAAAACGGCCCGGCGCAATACAAGCGCCGCTTCCGCCTCGTCGCCTTCGAGCTCATGCGATACAAACCCAGTGAAGCCGCTGCCGATGGATCTGCCGCCATACGGAGCCGGGCTAAGGATGGTCTGCCTTTGCATGTTCCACCGCATCACGCAGAGACCATTTCGATCGAGCGTCGCAAGATAGTGGGCATCGCGCGAATCGTGTACCACAGCGTGGTAGATACGCTGACTCTCGCCGCGGGACGCCATGGCGACGGCCAGACAGGCCAAATCGAACTGATGCGTGCATTGCGCGCGAGCGTCGATGTGCAGAGTCAGCGCGGTGATGTCCGGTACGAGCGGGGAGCCGACCAGTTCGCGGAGCCGCGCCGCCGCGTCGCCACACAGGCTGTAGGGCGCGCGATAGGTTTTGCTGAGAACGCTAGCGACCTTCTCGCCGTCATGACGCACCATCACGCGGAAGTGATGGAAGTCGTCCTCGAGCGCCGCACGCACCTCGCCCGTCCGCGCAGTCAAACGGATCACTCTGTTCATGCTGCCGCCGAGGTATTCCCGCGGAGGGCGGCCGAGCCTCGCCCAGTGCTCTTCGACGGTGAATTCGTCTTTCATCACACTCATTTTCACAGACACTGATGCTGCGATCCAGCAATTTTCGGCTGCCCCGCGGCGGTCAAGAGACCGCGAATTTTCTTGAGGAGATGATGCAGCAATTTCGTCGGCCCATCGCGAGTCACCAAGGCGTCGCTGCCGTATGCCAACAACCCCCAAAGGATTGCCTTCAGAAGCCGAACATTTTTGACTCTAATGTGGAGATGATCAGATGATTTCCGATTTCCATGGACATGTTGCAGTCATCACTGGTGCAGGAAGCGGTATTGGCCGCGCTTCGGCTCTGGCTTTTGCTCGCGAAGGCGCTTCCATCGTCGTCTCTGATATCAACGTGCAACGGGCCGAGGCGACGGCCGAGGAAGTCAGGCAAGTGGGCGTCCGCGCTATTGCTGTGCGCTGCGATGTGGCCGCACCAGATGCGGTGGCCAGCCTCCGCCAAGCAGCGCTGGATGCCTTCGGCAAGATTTCCATCCTCATGAACAACGCCGGAGTCGTCTATTCAGGAAAATTTCTCGATGTAACGATGGCGGATTGGCGAAAGTCCTATGAGATCAATTTGTTCTCGGTTATCGAAGCGACCCAGCAGATGCTGCCGGATATCCTCGCCAGTGGCGGTGGGCACATCATCAATGTTGCTTCCGTCACTGCGCTCTATCCCTTTAACGTTGATCGAATGTCCTACAACTCCGCCAGGGCAGCGGTGGTGAACTTCAGCGAGGCGCTTGCCATCGAGCTATGGGACAAGGGGGTTGGTGTGACGTGCCTGTGTCCCGGTCCTACTCGTACCAACATGATCGAAAATGTGCACTTTGTTGGAAAGCCCAATCTCACGCCGCCCGATTTGCCGATGATGGAACCGGGTGAATTGGCGGATAAGTTGGTACGCGCTCTTCGTGAAGGGCGCTACTTCGTGCCAGGGCACGAACAAGTACGCGATCTCGTCGCTCGTCGAGGCGCCGACCCGGATGCCTTCTTGAATTGGGCTGCGGAGGAGTTCTTGTCCAACCGCAATGTCTGCAGCCAAGTGGATCCCGATGCAATCCTGACCAAAAAGTAGATAGCGTCAAGTCACGCTGTTGCCCTGGCATGACCCGTCGATGAACAAATGATTCAACAATGACACAGAGAGGCAGGCAGGATGGACGATGAACCTAACATGTTTGCGCCTATGCACCCCCGTCTATCGCTGAGCGCCATCACGACCCTGACTTGGTCATTCACGCAGGATTTGGAGTTCTGGCACCGGCTCGGATTGCGTTGCGTCGGTCTGTTCGAGCGCAAGCTTGACAGCTTCGGGCATCAGCATGCGATTGAGCTATTGCAGCAGGCGGGAATGAAATGCTCGAGTGTCATCGCCCACCCCTTTTCTCTGTTTGATCCGTCACGTTGGCCAGAGGAGCGCGCGGCGATGAACCGCTGCGTCGATGTTGCGCGCGTTCTCGGCGGGGCGGTCTACGGGCCGCCGGGGAAGGGCGCGATCAATCAATGGAGCGAAAACGCCGCCCGGTATGCCGACGCCGTCGCGCCGTGCGTCGACTATGCGCGCGAATGCGGGGTTACTCTGGCCTTTGAGCCCTCCTTGCGCCCGAATGTCTCCTTCGTGCACAACCTTCGCGACTCGATCGAGCTCGCGGACCGTAGCGGAACCGCGATTGTCATAGACATTGGAAATTGCTATCACGAACGGGATGTCATGGCTTGGATTGACAGGGTTGGCGAGCGTATTGCCATTGTGCAGGTCAGCGACGTCGCGATCGGAACGATCGATGCCCCTGGGGCGGGCGTCCGTGGCCTGCCGGGAGAAGGCGAACTGCCGCTCCGCAGCTTTTTGGAGTGCGCGATTGCGGCCGGGTATATGGGTCCCTTCGAAATCGAGTTTTTGGGCACTGCCGATGTTGACGAGGCGGCATTCTCCCGGAGCGTCGCCGGCATGAATGCCTTGGTATCGGCAGTGACAGGTGAATTTGACGCTTGGCGGCCTGATTCCTTACGCTGATTGGGCCATTGAGCGGGTTTGTGCCCTGGTCCATGCGAGAGAGTCAATCCTGCAGAGTCTTGCGCCGTTACGAACTTTTCAACTTCCTGCTGTTGGCGGGTGATGTCCTGCCGCGGCGCGGTACTCGCGAGGTGAAACGCCTGTGGCCCTGCGAAAGGCGGCGGAGAAGCAGGAAGCGCTGGAGAAGCCCAAGTCACGAGCCACCACCGAGAGCGGCCGGTCGCCATCGGCGAGCGCCCGGCGTGCGCGCTCGACTCGTATCCGCCCCAGATAGGTGCCGAGACTCTCGCCCTCGCTTTGCTGGAAGGCGCGCATCAGCTGTCGCTTGCTGAGGCCGCAGAGCCCTGCTAGCTCCTCCAGATCCGGCGCCGGGCGGTCCTGGGCAACGCGTTCGCGGATTCGAGCCAGTCGCCAGCGTGGCAAGCCCCCAGTCTGGCGCCCGCCCTGCTCGAGATCCAGGAAGTACCGGGCGACGTCAATGGCAAGCAGTTTGAGCAGCGCCTCGATCGCCTCGCCGCTGGCCGGGTCAGGCGACTGCATTTCCGTGACCAAACGGGCACAGAGATCTCGCACGCGGAGATTGTCGAGGTCGAGGCCACGGCGCAGGAGCCGCCCGCTCCACTCGAGGTCCTCGTAGCGGCTAGGCTCCAGCACGCACTGCAGCGCGCGCTGGACACCGGCCCGAGCGACCATCTGGATTGGGATGTGCGGCGGCAGAAACACGATCTTGCCGAGTCCGGACCAAGTGTCGGCGGCCTCGCGCGCCAAGAATCGCGCCCGGGGCGAGGGCCGGGGCGTCAGACACATGTCGATCAGGGCGATACCGGAGAGCTGGATCGTCTTATCCACTGGTGTTCGCCACTCGAATCGCACCAGCCGCACCATGCCGACCGTTGTCACCACTTCGCGCTCGATGCATCCGCCGGTGTCCTGACCGAGTTCAGTGGTCAGCGTAGTGGCCTCGACGTTGGCGTGTTCGGACGGCATTTAGTTAGTATAGTTTGTTTTGGATCCGGTCTGTCAGCGCTGTGGGAGCGCTGTCAAACACCGCGCTACGCGCGATCGTGTCGCCACAGATGAAGTTTGCCGCTTTATCGCAAGTATTCTCACTTTTCAAGCGCGCAACTCCCGGCGCATGCTGCGGTAATTAAAACGGCCGCCGAGTGCGGCACACGGGAACGAGAGTGCTCACGAACAAGATCAAGATGCAATTCGCCGGCAAGAAGAAGGACCTGGGGAGCCACCAGGTCATCGAGCGTGGACGAATGCTCTTCAATGCGCCGCAATGCGCGCATTCGCCAGTGGGGTACGACAAATGAGCAGCGCTATGCGCCAAGTGCGTATTCATGGTCCGGCAGACGTGCGGGTCGACGCGGTACCGGTCCCCAGCGCCGGGCCGAACGACGTGGTGGTCCAGATCAAAGCCTGCGGCATCTGCGGCACCGATCTGGCCTTCGTCGCGGGGGGCGGCGTTGCCGGCGTAGGCGTCGCAGGAGGCGTTCATCCCATGCCGCTGGGCCACGAGGCCTCCGGCGTCATCGTTCAACTCGGCCAAGCAGTGCAGGGCCTGAGCGAGGGGATGCGGGTGGCGGTGAATCCGATGACGGCTGACGCCGTGATCGGCAACGGCGGCCCTGAGGGCGCCTTCTGCGACTATCTGCTGGTGCGGCAGGCCAAGCTCGGCCGCAGCATCTTTCCGATCCCGCCGGGCATGAGCGACGCGGTGGCGGCCCTGGTGGAGCCCCTTTCGGTGGCACGTCACGGCGTGTCGCGCATGGAGGCCCGGCCGGGCTCTAATGCTGTGGTCTATGGCGCAGGGCCGATCGGCCTGGGTGCGGTGTTGTGGCTCGCGCGCGCCGGCGTCAATGTCGTCTCCATCGACCTCGACGCCGACCGGCTAGCGCGGGCGAAGAAGCTCGGAGCCTTCGAAACAATCCAAGCCAGTCCCTCTGTCTCGATCCCGGAGCGACTGAAGCAGATCTTCGGCCCGGCACGTACGGCTCTGGACGAGGACGCGGTAAATGTTGACTCCTTCATGGACGCCGCGGCCGCTCCGCACATCCCCGACCAGGTGGTGCGCATGGGCAAGCACGGGGCGAGGCTTGTCCTTGTCGGCGTGCACAAGGACAAGGTGGCCGTCGACTTCTACTCGCTTCTGAAGAGTGAAATGATTATCACCGCCTCCATCGGCTATCCCGTGGAGTTGCCAATGGTCTTGGCCGACCTCGCGACCCTGGGAGAGGAGGCCGATGTGTTGATCAGCCACCGCTATCCATTCGAATCGTTTGCCGAGGCGTTCGAAACCGCCCGTGGCGGCAAGTGCGCCAAGGTGATGGTCGAATTCGGCGCCCCGCACGGCGCCCTGTAAGGAGCGTCCGCGTAAGCCATCGGCCGTTCGACCCCACCGACCTTGGAGTCTGCTCCTGCAAATAAGGTCGATAACAATCCAAATAAGAGGAAAGCCTGATGAGCGTTACCAGCGACATGTTCGATTTGCGTGGCAAGACTGTGCTCGTTACCGGCGGAAACAGCGGACTCGGCCTCGCCTTTGCGCGCGGCATGGTTCGGCACGGCGCCAATGCGATCCTCTGGGGTCGGAATGGCGAAAAGAACGCAGCGGCCGTGGCCGAATTGAGCAAGCTGGGCACGACCGTATCCGCGCAGATCGTCGACGTGACGGACGAAGCGCAGGTCGTCGCCGGGTTTGCCGAAGCGGTGCGCAAGGCGGGAAAGATCGACTGCTTCGTGCAGAACGCTGGCTTCGCCAATCCTGCCGCATCGTTCATGGAGATGAGCAGCGACCAATATCACGCGCAGATCGATGTTGCTCTGAATGGAGGCTTCTATACCCTGCGCGAGGCCGCCCGCCACATGGCCGGTCGCGCTGCCGCAGGCGATCGGGGCGGTTCGATCATCTTGTGTGGGAGCGGCACCGTATTCGCCGGGATTGCCGGGATGGAACACTATGGAGCGGCCAAGGCAGGGCTGGCCGCGATGATGCGCGGGATGGCGACGGAACTGGCGCGCCATGGTGTCCGCGTCAACATGATCGCGCCCGGCTATATCAAGACTGATCTCGGTGGCGGGGACCAACTCGCCGCGGACATGGAGGCCATGTTCGCCCAGCGTACGCCGGTCGGACGCGTCGGCTCCCCGGCCGATATTGAGGCGGCCGCCGTCTACCTCGCCTGCGATGCCTCTTCCTTCCACACCGGAGATATCCTCAACATCGATGGCGGCTGGCGTGCCAGCTATTTCTAGAAAAGGCAACGTCATGTTGGGTCTGAGGTTTGCTTTTTTTAATCAGCTTGCTTGGGTGACGCCAGATTTGGATCGGAGCATCTACCAGTTCTGCGTATTCAATTCGTTCCCTGCGGAGGCTCTAAAATGACTCGGTTTCGTACCCTCGATCACCCAGTGGTGGCGATGATCTCGTGGAATCCGCAACGCCCCGCGGAATGGATCAACGATCATGTCGTCATGGTTCACGCGACATCGAACGTCTACGCCGTGATCGATCCGGCGGGCGACGTTGTGATCAATAGCGGGGCCGCGCACCAAGGCGCGCGAATTCGCGAGAAGATAGAGGAACTGATCGGACGGCCGCTTCAGGTTCGCAAGCTTGTTTTCACGCAGGATCACGTCGATCACATCGGCGGGTGGCGATCGTTATGCGATGAGGGGACCGACATCCTCGCACAGCGGATGTTCCCCCGGCTGGTAGCCGAGCGCCGGGCGCTGCAAGACTTTTTCTGGCAGCGAAACGCACGCGTGATCGCCGCTATGATTCCGCCGGGACAATCCTCTGCAAGCCTTGATCCAGGTGATCCCTCGCCGTTGAGTACATTCGAGAAAGAAGCGGAATTCCGCGTCGGCGGACGTCTGTTTCGGCTGCGATCAATTTGGTCTGGTGAGACTCTCGATTCACTCGCCGTCTGGCTTCCCGACGAGAAGACGGTCTTCACCGGTAACTGGGCAGGCGCGATTCACGGCGCGCTGCCGAATTTCTATACGGCGCGGGGTGATCGGCAGCGATCCGTGCCTGCATGGCTCCGGCACTGCCGCGGCATTCTCGCGCAGGAGCCAGAACTGCTTATCACCGGCCATGAGCAGCCGATCCGGGGCAAGGATCGCATCCGCGCCGACCTCATGAAGGTTCACGACGCCGTGAGCTACATCCACGAGGCGACCGTCTCGGGGATGGAAGCGGGGACGGATCTGTCGACGATGATGAGCACTATCGTTCTGCCCGCCAATCTCACCCCCCGCGACGGCCGGTGTCCGGTCCATTGGATCGTCCGGGCCGTTTATGAGGAATATGCCGGCTGGTTCCACCAGGAACGCACGAGCGAGCTCTATTCCACGCCGCAGACCGCGGTTTGGCCCGAGATCGTCGCAGCGATGGGGGGTGCGGAGGAAGTGGCGCGTCGGGCCGAGCGTCATCTTGCGCAGGGCGATGCGGAGAAAGCGCTGCATCTGATTGAGATGGCCGTCTTTGTCGACCCGACCAGTAGATTAATCCGCGAGGCGGAGATCGCTGTTTACGACGCCCTAGCCGACCGCACCGAAGGCAGGATCTTCGATCTGCTGGGCTGGCTCGAGGGCCGGATCATGGCGGCCAGGGCGGCGATCAGCACGCCCGCGGCATAGAGCTGCGGCAGAGCAAAAAAACACATTAGGGGAAAATCATGTCTACCGAGCGCATCAGGATCACCGATCTCGCAAACCCGGTCCTCACCGAGGTGCAGAAACAGGTTCTCGCACTGACGGCGACGCACCCCGTCACGCTTACGGCCGAGGCTGTGATGGCCGCTGCGAAAGCCCAGACGGGGCTCGACTATTTCGGCGATATGAGCTTTTTGCTCCGTCTGAAGCTCTGGATGAACTCCGCGAACGCGGATGAGGGTCTGTCCACGGCGGGACGCGCCGCCTTCTTCGGCTTGGCGTTGCGCTTTGCAATGGCTCGTCTCGACGTCGAGGACATGATCCGTCGCCATCCCGAGATCGAACAGGTCGAACTCGAGATGCCCCTGGTGATTGCAGGATTGCCGCGTTCGGGCACGACTTACATGCTCCAGCTGATGGGGGCCGATAAGCGCCTGCGGTCGCTGCAACACTGGGAAGGCGTGCGCCCGGTGCCCAATCGCTACATCAAGGACGGCAAGGATCGGCGTTTCGAGATGGCGGCGGCCGAGTGGGCCGAAGCCGATGCAGTGCTTCCCTACATGAAGTCAGTGCACGAATTCGCGCCTGATCACATCACGGAGGACATCGAACTCACCAGCATGGACTTCGGCGGATATTATCCGGAATGGTTCGCTGACATCCCGCAGTGGCGCGATTATCAATTGTCGCATGACCCGGAACCCTGGTTGCGTTACCTGCGTCGCGCCATTCAGTTGCTGGTGTGGCAGAGGGGGCCGAACCGCTGGGTCGGCAAGTGCCCACAGCACATTGAGCAACTCGCCGCCGTGGATCGGGCATTCGGAGGCGCGTTCATCATTATCAACCATCGCGATCCGGTTGCCTCGATCCAGTCGATTATGACCGGGGTGGCCTATTCGGCCCGTCTCCAGCGCAAGCGGGTCGATATGCGGGAGATCGCGCGCTATTGGATCGATCGTTACGAAGGTATGCTTCGCAGATGCGTGCGCGACCGCGACCAGTTGAACCCAGACCGCTGCTACGACCTCTACTTCCATGACCTGATGAACGATCCGTTCGGACGGCTCGAAGAGATTTACACCAAATCCGGGGTGCCTTTCGACGACGAAACTCGCGCCGCCTTCAACCGCGCCATAGACGAGAACAAACGCGGCAAACATGGCCAGCTCGAATATGACCTGCGTGGCGACTTCGGCCTCGATCCCGCCGACGTGCGAAAGCGTTTCGACTTCTATTTCGAACGCTTCCCTCAAGTTCAGGTTGAGGTCCGATGATGTTTCGTGCAGGCAAGTGAGATGTTGCCTGCTGCGCGACGGGCCTTCGTCAGCGTGCTGCTCCAAGGCGGGCCGGCCAAAAGGCCAGTGTGAAACTAATGGAGATCGGCATGACAACTATTTCTGAAAAATCCAGCCGCATGTTGCAGCCGGGCTTCGCGCCATTCCATCAACTCGCCTGGGTTACACCCGATATCGAGCGGAGCATTGAGCAGTTCCGCACACTCTACGCGGTGCCCTCTTTCTACGTCATGGATGCGACGTTCCCCGCGACTGTCGCCGGTGAACGTGGGACCATGTCGCTGCGGATTGCGCTTGCTTATGTCGACGATGTCCAGCTCGAGCTGATCCAGCCGCTCGGCGAAGGCATCTGTCGCATCTATTCCGACGTCTTGCCGAAAGATGGCAGCCATCGCAACGTCTTCCACCACGTTTGTGTGAAGGTATCCGGAAGCCTCGCGGATTGGGATGCGCATCTTGCGAGCCTCCCGCCCGAACGTCCCATCCACTACATCGGCGAAGTGGGCCCCACGATGCGCTTTGTCTACACCGACGAACGCGACGTCTGTGGTCTATATGTGGAGCACGTCTGGTTTTCTCCCGAGGCGGAAAGAATGCTGAATGATCTCATCCCGCGCCATCGTAGGCGGTAAGGGCGCGAAGCGCGCCTGGCCTGAATAGTTTTCTCCGGGTGATTGTGGCTCAGGCCCGGAGTTTCGTTGATCCGGTCAGTCAAGCGGCGCGCGTGCCCGATTCATCAACGATGCACCGATGGCGCCGGCGGTGGTCGGAGCCGCGGTGAGCATAACCATCATTATCGCCATCGTTTCGTCGTCGCTGATCGCGCGGCCCTCGGCAGTATTCGCGATGCCGACCAATGAGATCGTCGCATTCGCACCGTCGGATTAGCTGCTGCTGCTTCCGACGATATCCTTTCTCGGCGTTCCAGGCGCGTCGAGGTAAGGCTTCGGCTCGGGGTCGCGATCGTTGACGTCGTTGTGAAGTCGGATTCGTAGTCGTTCCGACTCGAATACTCCAATTTCACTCATGCGACCTGAGCCGTCCGCGCCTTCGTCGATGCACTCGCCGCCGCGCTGCTGATGCCCTGCCGGCTCGGCTCGGGAACCCCCTTGAGGCTGCTCGCATGTCTACCCGCCCGTCGACCAGAAAAGATGCAGTCCCCAGCCGACAGGCCGCTGAGGTACTCGAAGGAGCAGAGGCCGATGGCGGTGCGACCGGCCGCGTACAACCCCGGAATGGTGCTGCCGTCATCGCGCAGGACCAGCCCGGATTCTTCATCGACCAGGAGCCCACCCAGAGTGATTGTTGGCAGCGGCATGAAACGGCTTCGCACGCCCATGTCCATCGCGTAGAACGGGCCCCGCTCCAGCGCGCCCATATCCTCGGGCGCCTTGCCAAACTGATCGAGGGAATTGGCCGCCTTGGCTCTGCGATAGTCCTCGATGGTGGCTGCGAAGACCGCCTTGTCGAAACCGAGCATCTCGCCCAGTGCTTCCAGCGAAGCGGCCTTCTTTTTTGAAAAGGTCATCATCAACCACGCGGGAACGCGCTGGAAATCGTAGAGCTTGTCGCGCTTGAAGCTCTCCCTGGCTTCGTTCCAGAGTTCGGCGTCAAGTATCAGCCAGACGACGCCATCATTGCCCGGAGCCATCAGAGCTCTCCCGAGGTGAGCGCCGTAGCTGGACTCATTGATGCAACGCGCACCCCGGGCGTTCACCATGATGCCCTTGCTCCAAGCCGTCGGCGGGTTGAGGAAGCGCCAACTCGATGCCCGGTCCATTGCGTGCAGGGCGCCCGCCACCGATCGGCCGAGCAGGATGCCGCTGCCGTTGTCGGCCGGCGTCCCGAGCGGGTAGACGTCCAGATATCTTGGGGCGAACTGGGCGACCATTTGCTTGTTGAATATGAAGCCGCCGCTCGACAGACAGATGCCGCGGCGTGCGCGGATGAAGACCGGCTTGGCCGCCTCCGCCTCTAAACGCAAAGCCCGCCGTTCATAATAACGGGCAATGGCGGCGGTGATTGATCCGCCGGGCATGGTCGCGGGAAGCAGCAGCAACCATTTGATCATCTGGCGCTGCGCCTCGGCCAGCTTCGCTTGCCGCGGGTCGTCAGGGAGCACGCGATGCGCCTTCAGGCCAATGACGGTTCCGCTGCGATCCACCACGAGCTGGCGAGCTTCGGTCTGGCTGAAGAGCCGCACGCCCGCGGCCGCGGCCGCGTCGCGCTGCGGCTCGAAGATCCCACGTCCAAAGCCCGCCTCCATATTGTTATCGCCATACTGGACCTTGTGGCCCCGAGGCGCGGGCGGATGCTTGCCGCGGTAGCTCTTCAGCAGCGAGTTGTCCGGAAAGTAGAGGAAGTAACCTCTGGGCGGATAGCTCGTCTTTTTGGGATAGGCGTTCGGGCCGAAACGCACGCCGTGAGCCTGGAGCCACTCGATCGTCTCCGGCCCGGCCTCGCAAAAACGGCGCAAGGTCTCGTCCGTCACAATACCGTGCAACTCGCGCGACAGATATTCGAAGATACCTTCCGGCGGATCGTCGTAGCCGGCCGCTTTTTGGACAGCGGTGCCGCCGCCTGCGTAGATGACGCCGCCATTGAGCGTTGTCGCTCCACCACCGGCGAACCGATCCAGGGCGATGACGCTCAGCCCTCCATCCAGCGCCTGGTTGGCGGCGGCCACACCGGCTCCGCCGTAGCCGACCACGACGAAATCGGCCTCCTCGTTCCACGACACGGCCGAGGGATCCGCCACGACGAGTGCGTCCTCGACACTCGAATACGCGGATGCGAACGCGATCGATTCAACGATCTTTGCCATCAGTTATCCCCTCAAGACTTAACGCGGCTGGTGCGTGCCGCTTATTGCCCCGCTTGCGGGAGGACGGCATACCACCCTCGCTTCCGCTGGGCTGTCACATCGACCTCCAAGGCGAGCGCGTACAGGCACGCGGTCGGTTCAAGCTGATTCTCATCACAGCTGTTTCGCGACGGCAAGGATGTGAGTTCAGTGAACTCGCGGCGCTGTCCAGACTTGGTCAATTCTGCGCCGCAGCCTTAACAAGGGTCAAGTTTTTTGATGATCACTCGTTAGAAAATATCGGGACGGCAGGGGTGAGGAATTGACAGCACGCAATAGAGCAAGCCGAACAGCCCATGCCGGTTGATTAGCACCCGCCGCCTGCAGCGTGTTCTTTATCCACGTGTCACCCCGCTCAATTCCCTGCTCCGCCTGCCCTCGTGGAAATGCGTGAGCGGGAAGTCGAAGTACCGGTCTCAAGCAAATCCATTACATCCAAAATCCGCGCCACAATAAAAGCGGTCAAAAATGGATTGCTCCTGCGTAGCACCCATGCTAATAATTGACTCTCGCCTAACTAACGCCCGATAGAGGCTTTGCGTGGATTGCCGCGGAGCTGATTGGGGATCCAGAGATTAAAGCAGCATGGGGGTATCTATGACGCACAAGCAAATTTTGGCCACGACGGTCGGTTTCGCTGCGTTCGCATCATTCATTGCGTCGGCCAACGCTCAAACGGCGGCCGCAACGCCGGGCGCCGATGACGCTCGGCTTGAGGAAATCGTTGTCACTGCACGTCGCCGTTCAGAGGCTCTCAGCGAGGTTCCGATTTCGGTGGCCGCGTTTTCTTCCGACGAGTTGGTGAGCAAGCAGATCCTCAATACTGCGGATTTGGTCAAACTCACGCCCGGGCTAAACATCGTCACCGCTGGATCGAACGCAAACCCGTTCGTTACGATCCGTGGCCAATCGCGTGGTCTCGCGGGTGCGGGCGCTCCTGGCGTAATCACTTACTTCAACGAAGTTCCTATGCCGACATACGGAAGCCTGATCCCGACCTTCGACATGGACAACATCCAAGTCTTGAAGGGGCCGCAGGGCACCCTGTTCGGCCGCAATGCGGTCGGTGGTGCCCTCCTTACCTATTCGAAGAAGCCGTCCTACGACTATGGCGGCTATTTCGAGACGTCCTACGGAAATTACAACACGCTCAGAACTGAGGGCGCGGTCAACCTTCCGATCGTCGATAACAGGCTGGCGGTCCGGATCGCCGCTCAGATCAGCGACACGGACGGTTACACCCAAGCCATCACCTATGCGCCGACAGTAGTCTCCAGCGCCAACTTCACAGCCCAGCCGGGGCAGCAGCAGCAGTACTCCCCAGACTTCGACGCTTACAAGAATAAGGGTTTCCGTGCAACGGTCCTATTCGAGCCGACCAGCAACCTGAGCAACACCACCACCATCGACTGGTACCGCATCGAGGGCATGAACAATGAACCGTTCATCGGTACATTTTTCCCCGGCGTGACGGCCGTGTATCAGTTGCCAGCGTCGGTGCTGACCGGACTGGGGCTGGGATCGCTGCTCAATCCGACCTTCCACTGCGGAACCTCGCCGAGCTGCGATATCGACCTGGCCACCCAGCAGGCGATGAAGGATGGCCCCCGGATACAGCGCACGGACATGCTACCGTACCAGGTCAGCACGCTTTTCGGTGTGTCCAACACTACCAGCTACGATGTCTCCTCGAACATGACGCTCAAGAACATCCTCGGCTACCGCACGACGGCGAACGATTCAAACGTCGATATCGATGGCGTTGCTCTTCCGATCGTTGACGCTACCAATCGTGTCAGATTGAAGCAGTTGACCGAAGAACTTAATCTCTCCGGAACGACGTTGAATGGAAAGCTCCAATACGTGCTGGGCGGCTTCTATTACAAACAACAGCCGAACGGCTTGGGCGGTTTCCAAACCATTAACACGCTTGTTTTCGGCGGGCTCAGTGATGGTACTTCGGCAAACTATTACTCGGAACAGAGCAAGGCGGTGTACGGTCAGCTCGATTATGATCTTTCCGAGTATCTTCTCCAGGGCCTCGGGATCACGCTCGGCTATCGGTATACGTGGGATTCCGCCAAGGGGTGCGGTTACGGCGCGGATTACTCCGTGATTAATGGCGGACAACCTCCGCTCGCTGGCAATTTCGGTTTCGTTCCGTCGGAAGATCAATGCACCAACAAGAGTTTCACGCCCGATCCGAATGCGTCGCCGGGCACGACCACTGCGGACAATTTTTCGGCGAAGAGTTCGAGTCCAACCTGGACGGTGGCACTCAACTGGCAGGTGACGCCGAGCACGCTGTTGTACGTCACCTCACGGCGCGGCTATAAGGCAGGTGGGTACAACACACCGACGTTGAATCCCCGTGTTGCCGACCTGCAGACGTTCAGGCCGGAGACCCTCACCGACGGCGAACTCGGCGTCAAGACCCGCTTCGAGGTCGCGACCATGCCCATCACATTCAATTTCGACGTCTACCGTGGCAAGGATACCGATTTTCAGTACTACCAAAGTACCACCGGCGTCCAGACGCTTCCGGCTGGCGGTTTTCTGCTCAACAAGGCGGACTTGACGATCGAAGGCTTCGAGACCGAGCTCTCGGTGAGGCCAATTAAAAATTTGACGCTCAGTGCTAATGCCGCATACACCAAAATCAAGGTCGATAAGATTCAGCTCCCTGCCTCTCTCCTGCAGGAGTACGCGATTAACGGCCAGCCGACCGCGGGTCTCCAACAAGTCACTGTGGGGAACCAGCCAAAATGGCAGACCAGCGAGAGTGTGGAATATGTCTTTCCTCATCTGATCGCCGACGCCGATCTTCGCTTCAATGTCGACCACCATTATCAGTCGAGCTACGTGAATGGGCAGTTGCTTGTTCCCCAGTGGCAGACCGTGGATGGACAGATCACCCTTGCCGGACTGCATGACAGGAAGGTCGATGTGACAGCGTTCGTCAAGAACATGTTCGACAAGCTTTACGCAGCGGGGACGGCCAGCTCTTCGGAACTCACGGCCGTACAGTCTTTCAACTACGCGCCTCCACGCACCTATGGTATGAGCGTCCGCTACCGTTTCGACTGATCGGCTTGATCCAACCCTGAGAGCCTGCAGGGTTGGATCCTCGACTGGGCCGGAACGCTCCGAATTTGCTGCGATCAATGCGATCGCGCCGGTCGTCATGAAAACGGCGGACACGGGCAACACGATTTCCAGGAGGATTGGGGTGCCTGGTCGAGCGCTTCATGCCGCTGCGCGCACGGACTCGTCCAGCGACGGGGCGCGTCCGCCGAGTGAGAGGAGTCAAAATGGCCAGTTGGGCAGATCGGATGCGGCGAACCGAGCTTGAGTTGATGCAGTTCTTCGCGCGTTGGCCGACCCTGGCACTGGCGCGGTCCGAGACGCTTCGAGATCTGCGGCGAAACGCCGAAGCAGAATTCGCCAAAGTAGCACTGCCCGAGGCGTGCCTGATCGAACCGGTGGACGAACACGGGATCCGTGGCGAGCGGATTCTACCCTCGGGAGCCGATACTGATAGCGCCATCCTCTACCATCATGGCGGGGGATATGTTTTCGGCAGTCCTGCGACGCATCGCCACCTCGTCGCCCGCCTTGCCGAGGCGGCAGGAATGACGGCTTACAACATGGCCTATTCGCTCGCCCCTGAGCGTCCGTATCCCGCTGGTGTCAATGACGCGGTGGCAAACTACCGGTTCGTGCTGGATCAAGGCATCGCGCCAGAACGGATCGTGCTCGCTGGCGATTCAGCGGGTGGGAACCTCACCGCTGCCCTGGTCCTTCAAGCACGGGAGGAGGGGCTACCGAGCCCGGCGGGAGTGCTTCTGATCAGCCCCTGGTTGCACCTCGGCGAGAAGCCGCCACCTGCCGGTTATTCGTTCGAGCGTGACCCGTTGCTGGATCCTGAGGCACTCCGAGCGTGGAGCGCAGCATATCGCGGCGGGGTCGAGGCGACCCATCCGAAGATCTCGCCCTTATTCGCCGACTTGGCAGGCTTTCCCCCGACCTTGATCCAGGTCGGGGGCGCGGAGATTTTGCTTGAGGACTCTCTGTTATTCGCTCGCAATATCGCGGTGGTCGGCGGGGATGTGCAACTCAACGTCTGGAAGCATCAGCCGCACGCTTGGCCCTTATTCCATACGGATTTGCCGGCATCGGGACTGGGCGCCATCGTGCAGGCTGGATTGTGGATCATGCAGATCGTTAAGCCCTGCGCCCGGTAAGGGCTCGAAGGTCTGACAAGGCACTCGTGATTGCGCGGCTTCGGACCCTCAGTCCTATGGGTTGCGAGCCTCCACTGCCGCGAGCAGGACCCCGGCATTGCGTGCCGCGCCTATTGGCGTCTGTTCAGAACTGCGAAGCGGGAATCTCGACGACCAAGCCATCAAACTCCGGCGTCACAACGAGTTGACAGGACAGGCGAATATGCGCGGCGCGGTCTTCATCGCCAAGCATGACGTTCTCAAGCTCCTCAGGCGCCGGCAACCGATCGAGCCAAGCCTCGTCGATCTTAATCCGACACGTGCCGCAAGCCGCCGCCCCGCCGCACACCGCGAGGATGCCGCCCAGGCCCCTGTCCACCGCGCCACGCATCAGCGAATAGCCTGATGGAACGTCGCAGATATGCTCCCGACCGTCAGCCTCGCGATAGGTAATCTTTGCCATTTTCCGAAATTCCAGATTAGAGCTAGATACTGTTCGGCCTCTGGAATGCGTGCGGCGCGGTGCGTTCGATATCTAAGCACCGCTGATAGGAAGGAAATTCCTTCAGCCGGTTCCAGTAGGCTTGGACGACGCTAGGCAGGTCACCCATGTAGCCCATATATTCAGCGAGAACGAAATTGTATCCCACGCAGATGTCGGCAATCGTCAAACGCGAGTCCACGAGGAAGTTCCGCGTTCCTAGACCTTCGGCCAGGTAGTGCGCCTTTTCCACAAATCGGGATTTGTAGTACTCCACCACGTCCGGTTTGCGTCTTTCCTCCTTTTCTATCCACCCATAGCGCAAGCACACTGACAACGTGTAGTTCATCGTCGCCTCGGCGAAGATTGTCCACATCAGCCATTGGCCATACTCAGCTGAATCGGGTAAGACGCCGAGCCTGTCGTCATACTTGCCAGAGATGTACTGGCAAATCGCCACGGACTCCGTCAGGCGCGTATCGCCGTCGATGAACAGTGGTAGGGTTCCCAGCGGGTTTTCCTCAAGGAACCAGGGTGCTCGCGCACGCGGGGGGAACGGCAGATAGACCAATCGGTACGGCAACTGCAGCTCTTCCACTGTCCAAAGGACACGAAAAGCACGACTCTGCCGACTGTGAAACAGCGTGAATGAAGGATGTTTTTCGCTAGTTGACAACCGCTCACTCTCCTAGAGATCTCGCGGCCTGCGGAACGCGAAATGCTCATCAACCTATGCCCATAGAGCAGATTCACGCGCTCAAACTGACCCGGTCCGACGGGAAAGCTGCTCCAACTCTCCGCAGGAACAATGCTTCGCAAGATAATCAGGCTGCGGTCCTGTTCATTGACGGAAGACGCTTGGTCTCATCGCGATATATGACCGCTGTCGCCTTTGCAGCGAAAGCGGGCTTCGACGCGATGACTGGAAGCGCTGCCAATCCCTTCACCGCGGCGTAAGAGGATGGCGTCTCATCAAAGGTGACATCGTGGAATCGAGCCTCACCCTCACCAACCCATGCCTGTTTGTAATCCCAGGTCATTCTGGTCAAAGTGATGTAGTCGGCGTCGATGGTCCCTTCAGGCCCTTGAATATACTTCCACGCGAAGTTGAATTCCGACACGCTCGCATTGATCTTTGGCAGCGCTGAGTCGGACAAGCGCTTCAGCTTGCGGACGTCGCCATCCATGAATTTTGTGCCGTACTCCGACGCTTGGAAGTGAATGCGATCCTCCACCTCCAGTAACTGCGGTATCTCCGCGTACAGCTTGGGATAGCCGAGCGCCTCTCTGCCCGAGAGGATCGCGGGGATTTCGTCCACCCACACGCACACGACGTATGGTGCGTTGATGACCTTTCCCTCGTATTCATGGCGGGCATTCACCGCTACGACGATTTCCTCGTAACCACGGCCGGCGATGTAGTCGATACCCCGGTAACGCAGACGATTGACATAGACCAAGTTGCTATCGGCTGGAGCGAGATGTCGCGGCAAGAGACTTTCAATCGCATCCGCCGTTGTCTCGAAGGACGTGGAGACCAATTGAATATCGGGAACATGAGTGACCGGGGTAAAAATCGACTTCCCGAACGCCGTCGGCATGTCATATTTGGTGTTTGGATCTAACGTCAGCATTTATTCCATTCCTTGAGCGAAAAAAGGTTGATGGACGGTTGTTGGTTGCATCGCACCGGCGCTCGACGCACTGAGCCGCGAGATTCTGGGGCGAATCTTGGAAAGGTAACAATGTCATGACGAAGTTTATCACGAGGATTGCGTCTTGCCTAATGAATGATCGGTATGTAATCTCGCGGACCATGCCGATGCTGGGCCACTCTGTGGGAAGAGCAGCAGCTCTGCCGGCTTGGCGCACACTCCCGGGGCCGGCCGTACAGCGATATCGCTTGGCGCCGGCCGCCAGGAAGCTTTTAGAGAGAACATATGTCGACTGGGATTCTCGCGTTTGGCGCCTACGTTCCGAGAAAGCGTCTGCAAAGGTCTGCCGTCCATGCTGCGAACGCCTGGTTCGCGCCCGGCCTCAAGGGGCTCGCTAAAGGCGAGCGCGCCATCGGCGATTGGGACGAAGACAGTTTGACGATGGCGGTTGAGGCCGCGCGTGACACCCTGGCCGCATTCGACCGCGGGCAGATCGATACCGTCCTTCTCGCCTCGACGACCTTTCCGTTCGCTGATCGTCAGAACTGCGGCGTGGTCAAGGAGGCTTTGAACCTGCCGGACCGTGTCGCGACCCTCGACGTGGGCGGCAGTCTGCGAGCGGCCACGGGCGCGCTGATCCAGGCCTTGCGCGTCACCGCGGGAACCAATGCGGCGCCCCAGCTCTGCCTTGCCTCCGATCTGCGCAAGGCGCGGCCAGCGTCCGAACCCGAACTCCTCTACGGCGATGCGGCGGCCGGTCTGCTGGTCGGCGCAGGCGCGACGATCGCTAATTATCTGGGCTCCTACAGCATTAGCGCGGACTTCGTCGACCATTACCGGGCTACTGGCTCCGACTTCGAGTACGCCTGGGAGGCGCGCTGGGTTCGGGACGAGGGCTACAACAAGCTGCTCGTCGGAGCGCTAAAGGACGCGCTGCAGGCTCTCGGCGTTGCGGCCGACGCGGTGAATCACTTGATCATTCCGATCAATGTGCGCGGCATCGCCACGTCTGTGGCTCGCCAGGCGGGCTTCAATCCCGCCGTGGTCGTGGACACCCTCGCCGATCGCCTTGGCGACAGCGGCGCGGCGCATCCTTTTGTGCTGCTCGTCTCGGCTTTGGAGAAGGCGAAGCCCGGCGAGAAAATCATCTTGGTCGGCTTCGGCCAAGGCGTTGACGTCATCCTGTTCGAGGCGACCGAGTCTCTGGGCCAGCTCGCGCCAAGAAAGGGGGTGACGGGTTCGCTGGCGTTGGGCAAGAAAGACGACAACTACATGCGCTGGCTGTTCCATCGCGGCGTCATCGACCTTGAAAAAGGGATGCGCGCAGAAGCCGACTACAAACAGTTGGCCGCGCCGCTCTGGCGCCAGCACAAGGCTGTGTTCGGGCTGGTTGGGGGACGGTGCACGCGCACGGGCACGGTGCAGTTCCCCAAGTCCGACATCAGCGTGGATACCAACGATCCGGCACGCTCGACTCAGGAAGATTATCCCCTGGCGGACCGGCGCGCTCGGATCGTGAGCTATACGGCTGACGTCCTGACGTACAGTCCATCACCGCCGTTTTATTACGGCTTGATTGACTTCCACGGGGGTGGCCGTTTGAAGGTCGAATTCGCCGATGTCGAGCCGGGCGATCTTCGCGTCGGGCGGGAGATCGAGATGGTCTTCCGCATCAAGGCGGTGGACGAGCGTCGCGGTTTCAAAAAGTATTTCTGGAAGGCCAAGCCCGTGGCCGAGGAGTCTTGAGATGGCAAGCGGAATCAAGGACAAGGTTGCGATCCTTGGCATGGGCTGCTCCAACTTCGGCGAGCGTTGGGACAAGGATGCCGGCGACCTGATGCTGGAGGCGTTCGACGAGGCAATCGTCGACGCTGGCATTGATACCACGCAAATCGACGCGGCATGGCTCGGCGTCGCCTATGACGTCGTCAGCGTCGGCTCGTCGGGAATCCCGATGTCATTTGCACTTCGGCTGCCGAACATCGGGGTCACCAAGGTCGAGAACTACTGCGCCTCCGGCACGGAATCGTTCCGCGGAGCCGTTTATGCCGTGGCCTCCGGGGCGGCCGACATCGCTCTGGCGATGGGGGTCGAGAAGCTTAAGGACACGGGCTATGCAGGCCTGCCATTCCGCACCATCGGATCCACATTGGACATGATCGGCGTAGAGGGGTCGGGCCCCGGCAACTTCGCGCAGCTCGCCACGGCCTACTGCAGCGTGCATGGCGTGAGCGCACAGGACTTGAAGCGAGCGATGGCCCATGTCTCAGTCAAGTCGCACGCGAATGGCGCCAAGAACCCGAAGGCTCATTTGCGTACTCCGATCGATCTCGACACTGTCCTGAACGCGCCGATGATCGCCGAGCCTTTAGGGCTGTTCGACTGCTGCGGCGTGTCGGACGGTGCGGCGTGCGCGATCGTAACCACGCCGGAGATTGCACGTAGCTTGGGCAAGACTGACCTCGTCACCGTCAAGGCCCTTCAGATAGCGATGTCCAATGGCTGGGAGATGCAGCAGGCCGGGGGATGGAATGGGGCTTACTTCCACACCGCCCGGATTGCGGCGGCCAAGGCCTATAAGGAAGCCGGCGTCACCAAGCCAGCGGAGCAGATCGGCATGACCGAGGTGCATGATTGCTTCTCCGTCACTGAGCTGGTGACGATGGAAGATCTTTTTCTTTCGCAAGCAGGGGAAGCTTGGCGTGACGTTCTCGACGGCATGTTCGACGCCGATGGCAAGGTGCCGTGTCAGCTCGATGGAGGACTGAAATGCTTCGGCCATCCGATCGGCGCGTCCGGTCTGCGCATGATCTATGAAAATTATCTGCAGCTGCTCGGTCGTGCGGGCGGGCGCCAACTGCACACATCTCCCAGCTTGGCGCTCAGCCATAACATTGGCGGACAGCCCAGCGAGAACGTTTGCGCTGTGGCCATCATAGGACTCTCCAACGCGTAACTGCTGCGTCAGGCCGCGGCGGCGTCACCCACTCATCTCGAACTGGATCAGACCTCATGACCGATGCATTCATCTGCGATGCAATACGAACTCCGATCGGCCGTTTCGGGGGCGCGCTTGCATCGCTGAGAGCCGATGACCTCGGGGCCTTGCCTATACGCGCCCTTGCTGACCGCAACACGTCGGTCGACTGGGCGGCCTTGGACGATGTGATCTTGGGTTGTGCCAACCAGGCGGGGGAAGACAATCGCAACGTCGCTCGCATGGCGACCTTGCTCGCGGGGCTGCCTGTTGAGGCGCCTGGCTCCACGGTAAACCGCCTGTGCGGATCGGGGCTCGAAGCGGTAGGAGCGGCCGCGCGCGCCATCCGGGCGGGCGACGCCGCTCTGTTGATCGCAGGTGGCGTGGAGAGCATGAGCCGCGCCCCTTACGTCATGGGCAAGGCGGACTCGGCGTTCTCGCGTGGGCAGAAGCTCGAGGACACGACGATCGGATGGCGCTTGATCAATCCCGCGATGAAACGCCTCTATGGCGTCGATTCAATGCCGGAGACTGCGGAAAACGTCGCCCAGGAATGGAAGGTTAGCCGCGAGGAGCAGGATCTGTTCGCGCTGCGCAGTCAGGAAAAGGCTGCCGCCGCCCAGGCGAATGGACGCCTGAATGTTGAAATTGTCCCCGTCGCTGTGCCGCAGAAGACGGGCGATCCCATTCTTGTGGACCGCGACGAACATCCGCGCGCGACCACCATCGAAGCCCTCGCGCGCCTGAGGCCGGTGGTACGCGCCGATGGTACCGTCACAGCCGGTAATGCTTCGGGCGTGAACGACGGCGCAGCGGCGATGCTGATCGCGTCGGCAGCGGCGGCAGCGCGCCATGGACTTGTGCCACGCGCCCGGATCGTTGGTATGGCGTCGGCCGGCGTAGCCCCCCGCGTGATGGGGATCGGGCCCGTTCCGGCGGCCCGCCGGCTGCTTGACCGGACCGGCGTGGCGCTGGACCGGATCGACGTTCTGGAGCTCAATGAAGCCTTTGCCAGCCAAGCGATCGCCGTGCTGCGCGACCTTGGAATAGACCCGGCGGACGAGCGGGTGAATCGCAACGGTGGCGCGATTGCGCTAGGTCATCCGCTCGGCATGTCGGGCGCGAGGCTCGCACTCACGGCCGCCGAGGAACTACAGCGAGTAAAGGGACGCTATGCGCTCGCCTTCATGTGCATCGGGGTAGGGCAGGGCCTTGCCTTGCTGCTGGAGCGGGCTTGAAAGGCTGACGATCCACAGGAGAGACGCGCGCCGGATAACATTGGGTCTGGGAAGCGATCGCGCGAGCGGGCAAGTTGCCTAGGTATCCTACGGCGCGGCGATGGCAGGGGCAGCTGGGAACTTAAGCACTCTGGTTCGTGGCGTGAGGCTTAACGCGCCGCACACCGAGTTTGCCGAGCGGACCGACCTTCAGCAGCTTCGTTCGGATTGTGGCAGGGGTGGCCTGAGCGAAGCGTATGGTGCTGAGCGCCCAACGTCGCAGTGATTCGATCAGCCGCGAACCACAGCTGCAGCTGATTGGCGGCGAACAACTCGCTGGAGCGTCCGCCATCAAAGCCACCGCCACCCGCTGCCGTTCAATGTATGAAAACTCGTACTGTTAGGCGTTACACTGTCGTTTGCATCGCGTCCTCCTGTGAGTGAGTCGTAACACTCTTCGCAAAACCAGTTTTACTCATTCACAGGCCCGATGCACTCACCGCCTTTGAGAAATCCGGGTTAGACATCGAGGGCTCACAATATGGGGCTTGGCCAAAAATTTATATGAAACCACCAATGAAAATCTCTACGAAACCACCTATGAAAGCCGGGCAGACTCGCCAACGCATTCTCGATACGGCCGCGGCGTGGTTTCGCCATGAAGGGCTCGCATTCACGAGTATGGCTGATCTGGCCAAGTTCATCGGCGTCAAGACAAGCAGCCTCTATTATCATTTTGAATCCAAGGATTCGTTGATTAAGAGACGCTTCGCCTTGGCATCGAGCTTGTGCACAATGAAGTTCGCCAAGCGGTGGAGTCGCTGGGCCCCGGAGCCACGCATCGCGAGCGGATACGGGCCGCAATTCTTGCCCATTTGCGGACGATTTTAGGGGACAACGATTACTCGTCGGCGAATATCATCAACTATTCGCATGCACCGGTGAATGTGAGACAGAAGAACCGCGAAGTCCGGGCCGCATATGGTCGCTACTGGGCTTCATTGCTCGAGGCAGCGCAACGTGACGGAGCGATCGCCAAAGACATGGATCTCTCAATTGCACGCATGCTGCTCATTGGTGCTCTGAACTGGACTGTCGAATGGTATTCCCCTAAAGGCAAGACGCCGGACGAGATCGCCGATCAGTGCAGCAGGATATTCTTTGATGGCGTCGGGCTTGGTGCGGCCCCATCCAAGGCAAAGTCCGCCGCGGCAAAGGCAAAGTCGCCGCGGGGGTCACGTTAACGGAAGGTGCCGAAAAAGTCCGTCACCGAATTATTTATTCGTCACTCCCGCGAAAGCGGGTCCATGGCCCTAGCGCTGAGTTTTGTTGGCGATGGCTGGTGGAACGATCATTCCCTTGGCCGGGGAAAATGTCGGCGGTTGTGGAGAACCGCGAATGCAAGCTCAACACCAGTTTGCAGTTCGTTCATTTCGCCGTCTTGGCTTTGTTACTCAAAGACTTTGAACAGGCTCTCAGGAGCGGTCGCGAAACCGGCTACAAAGTGGAGAATCGAAATATCACGATCTCTCCAATTACAACCACCATCCAAAGCTCAAAAAAAACCCGCCATCCGACGGGCGCGTGATTGACTTCCATAAACCCCATGATGACCATTCTGCACTTGCAGTAAGACAGAACACATATCGAAAGGTACGTTACATCAGCACTCAAGTCATGATCGTGGCTTGTGAAAAAAGATATGCCAGTCGCGATGAGCAACAACGCCCAAATTATCGCCGTTCGGATCTGCGCCTTCTGCATGATTGATCGCCGGCAAATCCAGGCTAAGGCAAGAGATAGAATAGAGAAAGTATGATCAACCATAACAGGTCGACCATATGCCAGAAGGTTGCGCCGCTTTCGATCCATACCCTGCGCTTTTGCGGAGCGACGTCCTCCTTCAATTGACTTCTGACGAATGTCAGAAGGCCCAATCCGCCGATTACGTGCCCCAGATGAATGCCCGTAATGACGAAATAGAACATGAAGAACGCATTGGAGCTGGGGTTAGCTCCGACTTCAACCTCGTGCCAATACTCAATAATCTTTGTTGCCACGAAAAACAGGCCGAGCACAATCGCCCATCCCACGCACATCCTTGCGTTGTGCAATCTACTGCTACGAGTGGCGTGGACCGAAAGTGCAACGAGCCAGGAGCTTGTGATTAGATAAGTTGTATTAAGAAACGCGAACAGCGGCACCATCAGGTGTTGTGCATCGCGGAATGCGGCGGGGCTGTCGGAGCGCCCGTTAAGGAACGCTCCGAACAGTACTCCGAATAAGCACATTTCTATGGCGATGAAAAACCATAAACCATCATCGCCCGGCAGAATGCCCTTGGTGCTCGCTTTAGCGCCACCGCCGTGAACTGGACTGTCAGACGTCACAGCGGTAACTATGCTTTTGCGGTTCCGGTCTGGGCCTCATGATAGAGGGTCTTGGCCGCACGCTGCAGATAGAGGGTCATGACGATCATCCAGACGAAGGGCGTACAAAACCCGATCCCGTAATTGATTAAACCATTCCAGGCGAACGGACCGGATCGGAAAAAGGGCAGGAGGATCTCAAGGAAGTACGATAGCGAGAGGAAAGCGCCAAACCACAGCGCCCACTTCGGCACCAGCCTCACCTGACGATCGTCCTTATAGAATACGAAAAGAAAAGTAAGATTTTGCAGTATCGAAATCCCATTGAAGAGGTCACCTTCCAGCCAGCCTGTGTCGTAGAGCATCTGGATGATCTTGGGATCGGTTTCCGGTCGCATGGCGGCAGTAAGCCAGAAACCGCCGGCCACCGACATCACGACAGTAGTGAGGGCGCCGCCGAACAACTGAATGTATGAGAGAACTCCGTCGCCCCCCTCGACCCGTCGCATGATGCAGAATGCGCCGACGGCCCACACCATCAACATGCTCCAAAACACCTCGGACACTGCATAGCCAAGGCGCATGGAGAAGGCATGATCTCGGAAATACTGCGCAAGTTCCTCCGCTGGGATCGATGCGGGGAAGGGGGGAATGTTATGTGCCAAATATCCCCAAAAGAAGCCTGCTACGATGGAATAAGGGAAAAATGATAGCAAGCACCCTCGAATCCAAAACAGTTGTTTTTTTGACATTCGCTGCCCCCTTCGAACTGGTGATTTTGATATTTATGACGTCGGCTGCGTCTGGCTCATTGAGTGGTTTCGAGGATGTTCCTTCCGGGGGTATCACACACGGCACCGGTCGATATCAACCGCGGGTAAAGCTGTCGCCCGAAGCGGCCTTCTCTTTCAGGAGTTTGGCGGGCCTAAACGCTTCCCCATGTTCCCGCTCCAGTTGTTCCAGCTTAGCGACAATTTTCTGCAGACCCACCGTGTCGGCCCAGAACATGGGGCCTCCGGTATAGACCGGCCAGTTGTATCCGAGGATACAGGCGACGTCGATATCGGACGCACGCGACGCGATGCCTTCCTCCAAGACTTTGGCCCCTTCGTTGACGACGGGGTAGAGGAGACGGGCGACGATTTCGTCGGCAGGCAGCGATCCCTTGGGCGTAACGCCCTTGAACCTCGCGAATTCCACAATGATGTCGAGCGCGGCTTGCGAAACTTTCGGTCTGCGGTTTTCGTCGTAGTCATAGAATCCCGCGCCCGTCTTCTGTCCCCGCCGTCCGGCGGCAATTAGATCGCCTCGAAGCGTTCGCTGGGTGTCGTCAAGGATCACGTCCAGCCCCACGAGATCGAGCATCTGGAATGGACCCATGGCGAATCCGTAATCGTGGATGGCCTGGTCTACTTCGGTTGGCGTTGGCCCTTCGAGGATCAGGTGTTCCGCATGATCCTTGCGCGGTCCCAGCACGCGGTTCGCGATGAAACCCGGTCCGACGCGCGAGAGCACGGCGACTTTGCCGATCTTCTTTCCCAGCGCCATCCCGGTGGCGACCACCTCCTTGCGTGTCTTTGCACCTCGGACGACTTCCACCAACCGCATGACATTGGCGGGCGAAAAGAAGTGAAGGCCCAGAACATTTTCCGGCCGCGACGTGACCGAGGCGATCTCGTCGATACTCAAGTAGGACGTATTACTCGCCAGAATGGCGTCTCGTTTCACAATTCGGTCCAAGCGGGCGAAGATATCTTTCTTGATCTCCATCCGTTCAAACACCGCCTCGATCACAAGGTCGGCGTCCGACAAGGCGCCGAGATCGATGGCCGGCGTGATCAGCGCCATCCGCTTCTCGACATCCGCCGCTGTCAGGCGGCCTTTGCTCGCGCTGATCTCGTAGTTCTTGCGAATGACCTTGATTCCTCGTTCCAAAGCTTCCTGGGTCGTGTCGATTAAGGTCACCGGAATCCCGACATTCAGGAAGTTCATGGCGATGCCACCGCCCATCGTACCCGCGCCGATGATCCCGACCGACGTGATCGGTATAGTCGGGGTGTCGGCAGGCACGTCGGGGATCTTGGCCGCCTGACGTTCCGCGAAAAAGTAGTAGCGCTGCGCGGCTGATTCGATGGAGTCGTGAAGTTCTTCGAACAGTTCCCGCTCGCGCTTGCGGCCCTCATCGAACGGCAACTCGACCGCAGCCTGAACCGCCTTGATGATGCTCTCAGGGGCCTTGAACCCACGGAACGCGCGGGAGTTCTTTGCCCGGAATTCGGCAAATAGAGCCACATTGCCCTTGTCGGCGTCGATTTTATCGTGACGGTCGCGGACGCGCTGCAGGGGCTTGCCCTCGGCCAGGACCCGGCGCGCAAACGCGACCGCATCCTCGCGCAATTCTCCCTCATCAGCCAAGGCGTCGATCATGCCGAGCTCCAGCGCCTTCCTAGCCCCTATCGGCGCTCCTCCCACGATGATGTCGAGGGCGGCGGCGGCGCCAACGATGCGCGGCAGGCGTTGGGTTCCACCGGCGCCGGGCAGGAGTCCAAGCTGCACTTCCGGAAGGCCCACTTTCGCGGAAGGGACCGCGATCCTGTAATGGCATGTCAGCGCAAGCTCATATCCCCCGCCGAGCGCGGTCCCGTGGATGGCCGCAATCACGGGCTTAACCCCGTTCTCGATCAAGTCAATGACTTCGAAAAGGGTGGGCTCCGCAAGAGTTTTCCCGAATTCGCTGATGTCCGCGCCGGCGAAGAAGGTCCGGCCGTTGCAGATCAACACCACGGCTTTCACCTCGTCGTTCACGGCGCACGCGGCGAAGCAATCCCGCAGCGCGCGCCGCACGTGAATGCCCAAAGCGTTTACTGGCGGTGAATCGATCGTGATGATCCCGACGCCATTTTCAATTGTGATCGTGCCCACGCTGCTCAATGATGTTCTCCTGCTCAACCCTTCTGGATCGATGCAACTATAGAGCGATAGTTAGGAAAATGCACCACCGCAGCAGCTTGGAGCATTGAAATGCTTCGCCGGTGCGCGGAATTCGCGGATAGGCCAGCTAAAACGTCCGGTCGAGGGCAATCAACGTGCTCCAGCGCGTTGGGCTTGCGCCCAAGCGAGCTCGATCAACTCGGGCAACACCTCGACACGCTGTCGAGCTTGGGAGTTGGAGGCCGTGCCGCGAAGGACGCGCCCCTTGATGCCGTGGAAGATCGACGCGAGCCGGAAGAAGTTGAACGCGATTGCGAAGTCGTATCCTGCAAGCTCTCCCCGTCCGGTGCGACGCGCGTAAGCCGCGACATAGTCCTTTTCTGAAGGAATATTGAGCGCCGCTAGGTCAGCGCCGGCCAGCCCCGCCACGATATGCGCTGGCATCCGGTACATCATCGCGTGATAGGCAAAATCGGCGAGCGGATGCCCAAGCGTCGAAAGCTCCCAGTCCAGCACGGCCAGTACCTGAGGTTTGCTCGGGTGGAAGATCATGTTGTCGCAGCGAAAGTCGCCATGAACGATAGCGCTTTCCTCACCGACCGGAATGTTGGCAGGCAGCCACGCGATCAGCCGGTCCATCAGCGGGTAGCGACCGGCGTCGTCGTCTTCAAGATACTGGCGCGACCAGCGTGAGATCTGGCGGGCGAAATAGTTTCCGGGCTTGCCGTAATCTCCCAATCCGATCGCTTCCGCATCGAGCGAATGCAACTGCGCAATCGTTGCGTTCATGGCGTCGAAGTAATCAGGCCGCTGCGCGCAAGGCACGTCAGGAAACGTAGCGTCCCAGAACACGCGTCCTTCCACCATCTCCATGACGTAGAACCAGGTGCCGATGACGTCATCGTTCGTGCATAGCCCATGCACCTTCGCTACCGGGAACTCGGCGGCGTGGAGCGCTTCGAGGACCCGCGCCTCACGTTCGACGGCGTGAGCGCCTTTCAGCAGATCGCCAGGTGGTTTGCGCCTGAGCACATAGCATCGCTCGGGCGTCACGAGTTTGTATGTGGGATTGGACTGACCACCCTTGAACTGCTCAACTGCAAGAGGGCCGGCGTAGCCGGGAATGTGTGCGCTCATCCATCGCGCCAGCGCCACTTCATCGAAGCGATGTGCATCGCGCACCGGGCCGGTGCCAGTATTTTGATCGGCAATCGAGTTCATGTGCACGACGTCCTTCTGCAAGGTCCTATGGCAATCCTGCAGGATGAGGATAGAGGCGCTAGCGCAGGTAAAAGAAGTAAACTAACAAAGGAATAGAACTAATGATAGGTCTGTTTTCAGGCGCATTGTGCCTGCGTCGCACGCGTCTGACGGTGGTTCTGCTCCCAAACCGCTAACCGGTGTCACATAGAAGGCCCTTCCCACCGTCGCTGAGCTTGGCGATCACCGGCGAGAAGACGGATGGGTCCGCCGTGCGGAGGTCTATCTATCGCGATCGGAGGAGCATACAACTGATAGTCAGACGAGAAGCTGGGGCCGGCTACGGGTACGCGGAAGATTCCAACCTGACGAATGATCGGTAGACAACAAGAGCTATTTGCCGTAGGATGAATTCGAAAAAATCCAATAAAGACCAGTCAGTTTCCCTTCTACGCAAGAAAATATAATGATTTGTTGGAGAGGAGCCCCGAGTGTCTGCCCAAAAAATCCGCATCACTGACCTTAAGAACCCACAACTGACCGATATTCAGCGACAAGCGCTTGAACAGGCGGGCGCACATCCGGTCAGGTTGACCGCGCCGGCTGTGCTGGATGCGGCGAAAGGCAGTACCGGCCTCAGCAATTTCGGCGACATGAGCTTTCTGCCCCGGTTGGAACTATGGATGTCTGCGGCTGATTCCGATAAGGGACTTTCTCCGGTTGGGCGTGCCGGCGTCTTTGGTCTCGCGCTTCGTTTCGCCTGCGCCAGGCTTGATCTGGAGGACCTGATAAAGCGGCACCCCGAAATTGAGGATCTGGCGCTTGAATCTCCGGTCGTGATCGCTGGCCTTCCCCGATCGGGCACAACGTATATGCTCCAACTGATGGGAGCAGACCCCCGCCTGCGGGCGCTTCCTCACTGGGAAGGTATCCGACCCGTGGGCGATCGCCACATTGTAAATGGCAAGGATACGCGCTTCGAACTCGCGGCCGCAGAGTGGGCGCAGCAGGACGCGATGCTGCCCCATATGAAAATGATCCACGAATTCGCACCTGAACATATCACTGAAGATATCGAACTGACCGGAATGGATTTTGGCGGTTATTATCTGGAATGGATCGCCCGTGTTCCGCAGTGGCGTGACTATCAGCTATCCCACGATCCATTGCCCTGGCTGCGCTATCTTCAGCGCGCCATCAAGGCTATCGTCTGGCAGAAGGGGCCGAATCGTTGGGTCGGCAAATGCCCGCAGCATATGGAGCAGCTCCTCGCGGTGAGCACCGCGCTGGAAGGCTCCTATCTAGTCATTAATCATCGCGATCCGGTGGCTTCGATTCAGTCGGCCATCACTTCTCAGGCCTATGCGTCGCGGCTCACCCACACGACCATCGACCGGGAAGAGATCGCCACCTATTGGATCGACCGCTATGAACGCCTACTGCGCGGCTGCGTTCGCGATCGCGACCTGATCAATCAGGATCGTTGCTACGACCTTTATTTCCACAAGCTGATGTCCGATCCGTTCGGCGAACTGCAGGCGATCTACGAGAAGGCCGGCATTCCCTTCGATGACCAGACACGGGCCGCTTTCCAGCGAGCGATCGACGAAAACAAGCGCGGCAAACATGGTCAGCTAGCCTATGACCTGCGCGAGGACTTCGGCATCGATCCCAATGAAATACGCGAGCGCTTCAGCTTCTACTTTGATCGTTTCCCCGAAGTTCGGGTTGAAGTCGCGTAGAGCAGGTTTTCGACGAGATTGGGTCGTACCATGCTCTCGCTTATTTGTTCTCTTTACTTTTCACGCCGGCAGATGATGCCGTCTGCCCCAAAATGATTGAGATCTGGAGAAGTTGAATGGCAGAAAATCTGTTTGATCTGAGCGGCAAGGTCGCGCTCGTCACGGGCGGCAACGGCGGGCTGGGTCTGGCCGTGGCCGAAGGACTCGCCCGTGCCGGCGCGGACATCGTCATCTGGGGTCGTCGCGAGGAACGCAATGTCGAAGCAGCCGAGAGGCTGCGAAAATATGGCGTTCGCGTGGGCCACAGGGCAGTGGACGTCGCCCACGAACAGCAAGTGGTGGAAGGCTTCGCGGCCGCGGTGGCCGAATTCGGCAGGGTCGATTGTGTGATAGCCAACGCAGGCACGGCCGGGTTTGCGCCAATCGACCAGATGAGCAGCGAATCATGGCACACTCTGCTTAACACCAACCTGCACGGCGCGTTCTACACCTGCCGTGAAGCGGCGAAACATATGAAGGCGCGGGCAGCGGCGGGCGACCCTGGCGGTTCGATCATCATCAACGGCAGCCTCGCGGTATTCGTCGGCGTTCCTGGCCTTGCCCATTACGCCACCGCGAAGGGCGGCCTAAACTCCTTCGCCAAGGCGCTTGCGGTGGAGCTGGGCGCCGATGGTGTGCGGGTAAATGTCATCTGCCCAGGCCTGATCGTGACCGAGCTTGGCGAGGCGGAAGATAATGCGGGCGCTGCGGCGGCGCTGGCGCGCACTCCCAGCAAGAAGCTTGGCACGCCCCAGGATCTGCAGGGGATCGTCGTCTATCTCGCCAGCGATATGTCCCGTTACCACAACGGCGACACCATCACGCTGGATGGAGGAATGATGGCGCAATGCTTCTAGCGGCACGCGCCGTTCAACGCAGCCGGGGAGCGGCGCGCGTTTGCTTCGCCTCTTGCAAATCGGCAGACCAAATCGGCAGATGGTCCGTCTGCTTCGAAATACGCAGCAGCGGTCCCAGTCCCGCCGATCGCAAGCAAAACTGAACGCTGAATCGGGGGGCGGTGGTGACTGCAGCAATAGCCCACCATTCACCTGGTATATCCCCAAGCGATGGTAAAGCCTGTTGAAGAGGGGAGTTATCCCCGCTGAATCGGACCCCCTGCTTGACGCTGAATCGACCCCCTTCGTTACGCTGAATCAGACCTCCCCTAAACCTATAAGGTTCTTCCTATAGTTCTACCTATAATTATTTCCTATAGTTGACCGACCATTTGTGCGGATAAAAGCGCCTCCCCTCCTCCACGCGCTATGCGCTTCTCTGGAGTCGCCCGCTACAAAGCGAGCGCCTCCTTGCGGGCATCCAGCCCGCGCCATAAGGAGCGCAAGCGCTCATCATTACGAGTACGCAACTCCTTCCCGCTAAAGCCTGTAGCAACACCAAACTTTGAACGGGCGTCAATCTGAGGTCTTCCAAGAAGACAAATCCTGCGGAGCCTCTGCAGCGATGATTTGTTTCCGTCGGAAACAAAAACACTGATGTATTACATGCAGCGCTGAATCCGCCCCCCGGTAAATAGCAAAGTTGTTTCCGACGGAAACAGAATCATCAAACCGATCCGCGTCGGTCTCGGTTGGCTGATTACACCCCTGATAACATTTTTTGTGCGCTAAGCATCTGAAGCAAAACGCCTTCCGGCGTTCGCGCTGCTCACGTTTTCCTGCGGAACTCGGGACAAAATAAGCGCTACGCGCGTGCTACGCACTCATTGTGTCGCCTCGGCAGTGCGAAGACGCACGCGCATTAACTGCGAAGACTTCGTTAATGACGCTGCCTCATCCCTCGTTCCGCTCAGAGAGCGGAAATGAATAAGCGCCCCGTCGAGAGAAGTTTGAAGGATCGACTGGTCGCTGAGGCACCCTCCCTGGGGGTGTCGCGGACGTCCTGTCCGCGAGAGAGTTGTTTCCGACGGAAACAACTGCCGCAGTCTTCAGCAATTTATGTCCGTGATTGGAAACCACACTGAGTCTCGGCGCCTTCATCCCCAATGGCAGGCACCATCTAACAGTTACTGCGCTTATCCAGGTACTCAGCGGAAGCTCTTTGAAACGATTCATGACACGGGCGAGGAGTGACCGCACTTCACATCATAGGCAGTCGCCACAATGTCCTGCTCTCAGATTGGCGCCATCGAACTGGATTGGTTGAAAGCACTTCGAGTGAGACCCAAGCGTCACATGTCCCTCACCACTTGGTGAAGAACTAGCGGGTGCAATTGCCAGTCAGTCCTCGGCTGGTGAGATGCGTTCGCGATACATGATTTGTTTCCGTCTGAAACAAATCATGATCACCAGCAGTAGTTCTTCAAGGCAGATGCGATTCATGATCATCATGAAATACGCGCGCTCTCCAAGCTTTACTCGAATGAGACACCCCCCCGTGCCGGTCGACTTTGTTTCCGACGGAAACAAATCAGCGTGGGATGTTGATATCCGACGTCACGCTAGACATGCGTATGGAAGCTTTCGTGACGGTGCGTATAGCAAGGCAAGCGCGACATTCAAGCGATGAGCAAGAACGAAGAAGATCATTTCTCCGGAACGATGCATGTCGTTCTCGATATACTAATGTGATCACTACACACATGATGTGATGAGCAGACTGGTCCCGAACTCAGTCAGGAGAAGAAGCAAAGAAATTTGCATGGATAGAGGGTGGGTTGTTGGTGAAGGAATCTACGCGCCGACGTCTGCGTCAACCTCGTACCTCGCGACTATTATCGTTGACACAGGCGCCGGCGCAGTCGTTGCGCTTAACCCACGCCGATCGCTTGTTCTTGCGTGACTTGGCACGAGTTAGATTGATCTCGGCGGATCTGGCCAACGTCCATCATTACGCGCGTTTGAAGAGCGGAGCAGAGCGTCCGTTATCTCGCCTGGTCAAATCGGGTTTGCTGACAGAGAAGCAGTTGCGTGTGCCAGGACATGGCCAAATCAAAACCTATGAATTTGCATCGCAGCAACTGGCACGTGCCTGGGGTGGGTCATTGCCAGTCACGGGGGCGAAACGCACCGACCTACATGAGTTGATCACCAGTGGTTTGTATTTCAAACTCGGCAGACCAATTGACTTCAGGCTCGCTGCGGATTTCGATCATGATGATGTGCAACGCTGTGGTACGTGTCCATATCAACATGCAATGGCGAATCTGTTTTGTGTGGCGTGAAGACGGTCCGCACGATGTCGAGATTGTTGATTACCACTGAGGTACGTCATGAACAAAATGCGTCCAATCCATCCAGGAGAAATTCTCGCTGAGGAGCTTGAGGCTCGTAGCATCAATGCTGCTGCGCTCGCAGCGGCTTTAGGAGTGGTGCATAACCGCATATCCCAAATCTTGGCTGGTAAGCGTGCATTACCGCCGATACAGCATTGCGTCTGTGGCGTTACCTTGGCACTTCGCCTGAGTTCTGGATGAACAAGGCGGCACGCGCCGAGGTCGGCAAGGAAATTGAACGTACGGTCAGCGCGGCATAACTGTTTCCGACGGAAACAAAAAAAGGGAACAGTGTGGCGACACGGATAATTACAAAAGCCAGTAACCAGCTGATCAATGTGGGCGTTCAGGAGCGGCGGCGGTCAGGTCGTGGCACGAACGTTCGGATGAGCAGTCCCAGCACAGACGCGCAGCCGCGGGCGGCTCCAGGGCTTCGATTGATCACCTCGTGGTAACGCGCAAAGTCGGCGAGCCGTTCATAGCCAGTACAACCTCGACCGTCCGCTGGTGCGTCGTCAGGGCCGCACCGGAAGCCAGTATCAGCTCCGCTCCCGTGTCGGCCGTGTGAAGAGAACGACGAACGTGCCAACCAGCGGGCTCTCCTCATTTCCTTTGATGCCCACTCACTCGCGCCGGAACAGTCCACCTGTTCCGTGAATCTGCGAGTGCCGATTCGATTCACCCGACCCCCAAAATTGCGGAAAGTCGAGCTAAGACACGTTGGGCATGATCTCGGCAGCGAGCCACCGTAGCCAATCGAGATACTCTTCGAAATCCCGATGCGCGGGCCGTGCTATATCGGTTTCGGTGACGCCGAGGTCCGCGAGATAGCCCAGCTGATCGATCAACTTTTGCGCGTCGGTGAGCGGCTCTGCCTCGGGCACGCTACGAATTCCATGTGTCGTATCCTTTTCCTTGACAAAGCGGAGCATAAAAGTCGAATACATCACATCGATCGGTCGACCATGATAATCCGGCTGCGATTTCAGCCAATCCAGTTGCTCGGGGATCCGATCGGGCGGGGTCATGAAGGGAGACCAGCCGGCTCCCCATCGCGCGACACGGCGCAGCACCGGCTTTGCGTCGCCGCCGAACCACAGCGGGATAATCGGCTTCTGAACGGGCTTTGGCCGTGCACCGACGTCACGGAAATTCACATATCGGCCTTCGAAGCTGGCTAAATCCTTTGTCCAAAGTTCGATCATCGCCGGAATATATTCGTCGAAAATAGCACCACGCTCAGAGAAAGGCAGACCGAGCATCTCATATTCCGCCTCCAGCCAGCCTACGGCTGCCACTATCTCAGCACGACCCCCGCTCAGCCAATCGAGAGTCGCCCATTGCTTGGCTTGAATGAGCGGATGCTGCAGCGGAAGAATTGTTATAAGCGACGCAAGCTTCAATGAGCGAGTCACTCCGGCGCAGAAGCCGAGGGCTGTAGTGGGGTGAGCAAAATGATCACCAGACAGCTCAATATGCGCTGCCGGGATAGCGAAATGTTCTGGAACGGTAACCTTCCAAAATCCGAGTTCATCCGCGAGGCGCAACTGGCGTTCGATGTCAGCTCCGGTCAGCCCCTCTTCCCACGCGGGGGGTGTCATCGCTGCCACCCGAGATCCATTTAGCATATGTACGTTAAGTCTCATGGGCGAATCCTCCGTTAGTACGCAAGCGTTTCCGTCCGTTCGCGGAGGAGCGCGGACCCGAGGCAACAAACTTGTGGGGCGCCTCCGTCATTTATATTCCTGCAAACTAATCACCTCATAATCTGGTTGGCAATTGGATCGATTGTAGGGGCACGGTGGCGCGCTTGGAGGCCCAATTCGCGGAACTTACAGGGATTGGCGGCCGTTCAGATTGCGATCATCACCGACGGAATCGCATTCTGCGCCGGAGCTGATCTGGATGAGCTGCGCTGTGGGCATCAAGCGCATTGCTGAGCATCCAGCCAGCCGCGTCGATGGGCTGTTACCGTGGAACGTCGCTGACCACCTCAAGTAGCTTCAGCCGGTAACCGGCGTACGCTCAGCCTGTTCTGTAGCTTGGGACGTGAACTCAGTGAGCTAGCGGGCGGGCCAGACCATGGGCCACTCTGTGCTGTCGCATTGATTAAATTTCTGATGATTACTCGTTAGAAAACTACCGGGTCGGCGGGTGGAGAATCGACAGCACGCAATAAAGCGAGCCGAACAGCCCATGCCGGTAATAACCTCGACGATGCCGCGGTAAAGAAATTGACGCACCGCAACTCGAACAGAATCAAAATTCTCGCCACCAAACAAGGTGATCAAATGTGGATTGCTCCTGTGTACGTCTGTGTGACCAATTAACTAACGTACGATAGGCGTATTGCGTGATTGTCGAAACTCGTTATATAGTTCATAGACAAAATCGATTGTTAAATTTGTCACAGGGGGCCGCCATGGCGATGTTAGAAATGGAGCTGGCGAGGACTGCTGGCTATAGCGCGCTGAAGAAGACACCGCGCGTGCGCACCGCGTCACCAATCAAGGTGTGGTCGACTATCGGTGCGGCGTACGTCGCCTTGGCAATCTACGTCGCGTCGAGCTGGATCTTGACTGGTCGTGCGACGCCGACGCCTATCGGCGTCAACAATCCAGACCTGGCCAGGGATCTGGCTTGGAACATCGGCGCCCAGGTGTTCACGCTCCTTGCCGTCGGCGGAACCCTCATCTACGTCGCCAGGCAGTGCATCCGCGAGCGGCGCATAACCTTCGACGCGATCCTTTGCGTCGCCTATTTGCTGCTGGTCCAATGGGATCCGATCTGCAACTACCTCGCATACCAGTTCACGTACTCGTCGCTGATGGTCAATTTCGGATCATGGACGACAAATATGCCTGGCTGGGTGTCGCCGCGTGGCAACCTCATGCCCGAGCCGACGATCCTGATCGGCATAGGGTTCATCTGGAGCGCGTCGCTGTGCATGATCGGTGCCAGCTTCCTGCGCAAGTTTGTCGTGAGGCGCTGGCCGGAGACTGGCACGCTGGGCATCATCGCATGGTCCGTGGCGTTCATGGCGGTCATAGACTTCCTCGTCGAGACCTTGCTGTGTTACGGGCACGTCATTGCCTATCCGACCACCATCAGCTGGCTGACGATCTTCAAGGGCACGTCAGACCAGTTTCCCCTCTACGAGTCGCTGATGTGGGGTGGGCTTGGCTGGGCGCCGCTGATGGTGCTTCGTTTCTATGTCGATGACCGTGGCTATTCCGTCGTCGAGCGTGGGGTAGACAGCCTCAATGTGTCCAACAAGGTGAAGGTCGTCCTGCAGATCCTTGCAGTCGGCGCCGTCACCAACATCTGCTACATGACGTACGATATCGGCATGAACTTGATCAGCATGCAGATCGACAACGACAACAGTGCGGTCTATCCGTCGCACCTGATCAACAGTGTCTGCGGGGAGGGAACGCCGTATCTGTGCCCGAGCCCTGCCACTGGGCGTCCTCTATTGACCGGTGGTAAACCCGGCTTGCCGAGCGACGTCCCCGGCGACGGAACCACTTGGGTTGACCTGTACTTCGGACGATGACGAAGCCAATGGAGCGGCGCCGGCGATAATTGCATCGAGGGCGCCGCCGATGGCAGTTCGTCCTGACTCGACGGCGGTGGATATTTCGTCGTCGAGCGAGGGGTCGATTGGCGCAATATTCCCAGTTATCGTTGGGACCCGGCACGGTGAAAGACGATCCGCATCCTTGCGGCCGGCGCCGTCACCATCATGTGCTACATGACGTGCGACAACGGATGACCTTGATCGGCCACGACAATCACGCGATCTATCCGGCGCATCGGGTCAATCAATCTGCGGGCGTGCAGCAGCATGTTCGTGAGCACGCCGGAGATGGACGCCCATTTCATTTGGCGGCCAGCAGGCTCGCCCAATGCGTGCCCGAAGTAAAGGGCGCCCTTCCTTATTGACTTATCCTCGATCAACGACGAAGCCAACTAAACGGCGCGAACGATCATTCAATCGAACTGAGCAAGGAAACATGACGAATAACCCTGGCCACCGTAGTCCGGAGATCGACAACCACCACCCCACCCTCGGTGCAGTCGACGATTACCATCCCGTTGGCGATGAACTGGACATCCTGATGGGCGCTTGGAGGGCGCGACTGCCAGTGCTGCTGAAGGGCCCGACCGGCTGCGGCAAGACCAAGCTGGTGGAAAGTGCGGCACGTCGACTCGGATTGGATCTCATCACGGTGTCGTGCCATGAGGACATGCTCGCCGCAGATCTGGTCGGGCGATATCTGCTCGAAGGCGCTGACACCGTGTGGCAGGACGGACCGCTGACCACCGCAGTTCGCAAGGGTGCCATCTGTTATCTCGACGAGATCGTCGAAGCCCGGGTCGATGCGACGGTGGTGATTCATTCCCTTGCTGACCATCGGCGCCAGTTGTTCATCGATCGGCTCAATGAAGCATTGGATGCCCCGGATTCATTCATGCTGATTGTCTCCTACAACCCTGGTTATCAGACGCTGCTTAAGGACCTCAAGCCCTCCACGCGCCAGCGCTTTGTGGCCGTGGAACTCGACTTCGCCCCGCCGGCGCTCGAACACCAAATCGTCAAGGAGCAGTCGGGTGCCTCCGAGGAGGCCGTCGTTGCGCTCATCCGGCTTGGACAGGCAGTGCGACATCTGAACGAGCCAAGCATGTCCGAAATGGTATCTACCCGGGCATTGATCGCGGCGGCGCGGCTGCACACAAGCGGGCTTTCGCTCAAGCGCGCCGCGAGGAGCGCGATCGCGGCCATGCTGACGGATGACGCGACGGTGACAAGGTCCATCTCGGAATTGATCGATGCCTACGTCGCCTGATCGACCGACGGTGGCTGGCCTGGAAATGCTGGCTCGTGCGGTGTCCGGCCACCTGGTGTGTGTCAAGGCTACGAACGGGCCAGACCAGGACGTGTTTCTGTCGGGGAACACTATCGTCGTGGATGAGGGGCGACTCAACGCGGTCACTCGTGCCCAGGTCGTCGTCCAAGCCGCGATGTACGATGCTGGATCATTCGATCCGCGGGTTCTGCGTCACCTCGTCGGGCGGTCCGCGGCAGCCGCGCGGTATTGCGCGATGGAGGGGTTGCGGGCGATGGCGCTGACTTCCGATCGCCTGCCCCCGTTTGTGGCGGCATGGGCAGCCGATCTGAGGGATATTCCCACAACCGGCTCGGCCGAAGAGTCGATGCGAATCGCGGTGAGGCGACCCCAGGTTCCTGCGGCGCCCGAATTCTTCGGCCGGATTAAACCGGGGAGGGCCATGCTGGCGTCCGCGCGCACCGGCCGGGAGCACGACAGTGATGTAAAAATCCGCGACGAGTCGGGCGTCGATGAGGCCGATGATCCCGACACCGAAGGCGATGAAACCAAGTCGGTCAATGCATTGGCCAATCCACTCGGTGCGAATCTCCCCACTGCCAGGCTGTGGCAGAGTCTGTTCAAGCATTCGGGCGGTAAGTCTGCGGATGCGGGAACGCAGGCGGTCGGTGGCAAGCCTGTGGCAAGGCCGAGCAAGCGGCCAAGCGGAGGACGCCGGCTGGACATCGGACGCCGTCTCGCCGCGGCTGCGCGAAAACTCATTGCCGGAAAATACGTCGGAGATGCCCGATATCCGGAATGGGATGCGAGTTCGAAGCGATATCGCAATGATTGGGTGACCGTGCACGAGCTTGAGCCGTGGAATCCCGATACCTTCCGTGACCACGCCGCATTGGCTCGTATAGACATGATGAAGGCACCGACGGCGCTGACCCGCAGCCTTGCTCGCAACGTGCTCGAGATCGCGCCGAATGGGCGCAGCGAATTCGGCGAACAACTGCACACTGACGGAGTCGTCGACCTGGCGTACTGGCACCGAAGCGGATCCGGCTCTCCGCCATTACCCTTCATCGGGAAGAAGCGGGAACGGCCGGCCGTTGCGGCGTTGGTACTTTTGGACGTCAGCAGTTCGACGCTGGACACGAGCGCGCACGCGGAGGGAGACACCGGCTCGGTGTTCGACCAGCATCTCAAGTTATCCTATCGCATCACGACCGCGCTTGATGCGCTCGGCGTGCCCGTCGGTCTCTACGCATTTCGTAGTTGGGGCCGCGACATGGTCCACGTGATGCCGGTCAAGGGCCTACGGGAAAGTCCGTCGGCATTGACCATTCGGCGAATCGGCCACCTGAGTCCGGCGGGCTTCACGCGCACCGGCGGTGCTATTCGACATTGCACTTGCATCTTGGAGCGTCAAGCCGAGGGAATGAAGCGGGTGATCATCCTCGTCTCGGATGGGCACCCCTACGATGACGGCTACGACGGCGCCCAAGCATCGGGCGACACCCGTCACGCGATGAGCGAAGCCCGCTTGCGTGGCGTCGGGTTCATATGTGTCGGGGTTACCGCCCCGAAAAGCCAAGAGTCTCACGATCTAAGCGCCGCGCTTGACTCGGCCTCGGCGCTGCATGTCGCGAACATCAGCGGTATCGAGCGCCAACTCGGAAAGCTCATACGCCAGGCATTGGCTGATACGCGTCGCCGCGGTGACCACACCTCATCCGCCATGCCCGCGTGACATCGGACTTCCTGTCGATAACGAATAAATATGTCTGGTTTTTCGTAGCAGGTTAAATGCCCGCTCATTCATGGTTTGTGCTTTGCCTGGAGCCGTTTCAGGTTTGGTTGGGTTGTGGCGGTAGCCCATAAGGGGACCTGCGTCCGGAGCGGAACGCCTTTGGCGCGGCGCGTAGCAAAGGGGCTTGGAGCACTGTGGCTACCTGTACTACGGCTGGGTGGATGTCGGGGGAGGTAATGCAGCGGCCTTTTCCGGACGCAGGATCTTGCGCCCCCACCTTAACCTAACTATCATTCGGCAGGGCCGCCACGGACATGTCGGCGACAGGGGTTGCTTGGCAGACCCGTGCGTGTGGCAGCCTTCTCGATCACTGCGGCGGTACGAACTGACGCTGCTGTCAAACGAGCCCGCGCTCGTGCGGGCATAACATAAATAAATCAGGGGTAAGGATCATGAAACGTTTCAAAAGAGTTGGGCTCGCTTCTTCAATTGCGGCTCTTGCGGTTAGCTACACGGCAGCGCCTGCATTGGCGCAGGTTCCCGGGTCTGCCGATGCGTTGGACGAAATCGTGGTCACGGCCCGCAAGGTTGCTGAAGATAATCAGCGCGTGCCGGTCGCCATCACTGCATATAGCGGCGAGCAACTGCAGATGCAGAATGCCCGCACCCTGCCTGACGTGGCAACGCTGACACCGAGCCTGCAATTCGCTCCGGCGATTACCAGCGCCGCAGCGGTGCAGATCCAGATGCGCGGCCAGGTCCAGGAGGACACTCTCGCCACCATCGACCCTTCGGTAGGCGTCTATGTGGACGGTGTCTATTGGGCTCGCGCCTTTGGTTTGACCGCATCGCTGGTGGATGTCGCCAACTATCAGGCGCTGAAGGGTCCGCAGGGAACATTGTTTGGCCGTAACACGACGGGTGGCGCGATCCTGGTCAACACCAATGACCCGAGCTTTACCAAAGGGCTCTCCGGCTCGGTCTCTGCCACTGCGGGCCGCTTCAGCCAGCAGTCGACGACCGCCGTGCTCAACGTCCCGATCATAAATGACAAGGTCGCAGCGCGTTTGGTCTATTCGGGCAACCGTCGCGACGGCTATGTGCGTGAAGTGAATTCGGGCCGGATGATCGGCGACGTAAACGACTACACATTCCGGGGTAAGCTGCTCCTCCAGCCAACGGAAGATTTGAAGATCCTGGTCTCGGCTGAGAAATTCCATACAGACACCTTGGAGAATCCGGGCAGGCTCGGTTATTTCAGCCCGAACAGCTTCGCAGCTTTCGAAGCGGGGCTTGAATCGCTCGGGGCGAATGGCTGCTTCGCAGACCAAGCGGCATGTGTCGGCGCGGGCAATGCGATTCTCGCGAACGACGCCGCGCTCGCTAAGTCGCAGTATAGGGCGTCGCTCACCTCGGTTCCGCGTAGCACCCTGAATGCGGAGACCTACACACTGACCGCCACACTCGGCACATCGATCGGCGACATCAAGGCGATCGGTGCCTACCGTAAGGTCAATGCGCTTATCACCGACAGCGATAATGACGCCTCCAGCGTGGCGATACTCGATAGCTCTCGATTGGATCAGTATGGGTTGTATAACGACCAGAAGATGGAGCAGTGGTCGGGGGAACTCACCCTGACCGGCGCGCTCGGCGAATCCCTGGACTACGCGGCCGGCGTCTTTGTGTTCGACGAGTATGGCCATGACGACTCGCCGTCGTCGACACTTACTGCACTCGGCGAGCTTAATACCCAAGGCCCTCGTGCGATTAACGATTTCCTGGGGGATATCGATACCAAGAGCATTGGTGTTTATACCCAGGACACTTACCACCTGAACGACAAGCTGTCTTTCACGGGTGGCATCCGCTGGTCGCAGGACCATCGCTCGCTGACGTCCCACAGCGGGACTTACTTGCTCGATCCCAACAGCGCGGCCGTTGTGGGCTTTATCTGTAGTTTTCCTGTTCAAGGCTGCCCTTACTCGCGCAGCGCAACCTTCAACGGCGTGGCCTACACTTTTTCGGTGGACTACCAGGCTACTGAAAACGTGCTGGGGTATGTGAAGACGGCCAAGGGCTTCCGGAGCGGCGGTTTACAACTTCGCGCGGCGGGCGCCATTCCCGGCTCGCTGGGGGCGTTCGACCCGGAAATCGTTTACAGCTATGAAGGCGGTATCAAGAGCGAGTCATTCAATCGTCGGCTGCGGGTCAATGCCGCCGGATACTACACTCACACCACTGGGGCCCAGCGCAACACCATTGTCACCTCTGGTAACACGACCACGACCGTCACTTCTAATGCCGGTGTTGTGGACATTTATGGCGCCGAGCTTCAGGTGACCGCTCTTCTCGGCCATGGCTTCAAGGTGGATACAACGGGGGGCTATACCCACCCGAAATACGTCAAGTTCATTGACTATAACGGTTTTGACCGTACCCATGAGCCGTTCCAGATGACCCCGCGTTGGACCGCCACGTTTTCGCCGCAATGGACGCGCGAGATCGGAGCGGGACCTCTCTCGCTTCGGGCCGATTTTATCTATCAGTCGAAGCAGTACAACTATCCTCAGGGGTTCTATGTCGGCTCCGACGGGGCCAATCATGATGCTGTGACTGGCGACGTAACCTCGGCGGCTGATGTGGCCGGCTATAATGCCGCCAACACTGACAAGGCGCACGTCTTGATCAACGCGAATGCGACCCTGACCTTGCTGGACGGCGTGCTTGATCTCAGCCTGTGGGGCAAGAACCTCACGAACCTGAAGGACTACGTGAACACTCTGCCTATTCCGCAGCTTGGTTTCGCCCGTTCCATGCTGCGCGAACCGCGCACCTATGGTGCGACGGCGACTGTCAAGTTCTAACGACCTGTCAGGTTTGGAAGTACGGGGCGGTCGGCTATCCCGGCCGCCTTTTTTTAACCGTGGCCCGTTGGAGCGGTAACGCTGAACCTGCAGGCTGATCGCGACCTCGACGTGAATAGCCGGATCACCCTCAAGCAGCGGAGCGCTAGGCATCAAGTTGAGCGCGGCTAACTCATCGAGTGCAACGGCTGGCGGTGTCAATCTAGCCGCGAATCTCAACTCCAACGGTGATCAGATCCTGATCGGTGGGGATCCGGATCGGCCTCCCACGGTATTGCCTACGCGTTGAACCCCACGTTTAGTACTCCTGCGGTGTCGATCGGGCGAACGTGTCCGTGCGGTCGGGCGGGACACATCACGGTTACGGTAAGTCCAACGCGACCAGCCGGCGCGCGTACTGTATTGTTCTTCCCCCCGTCGGATCGCTACAGCGCGACTATTACGGCTATTTCCTCCTGCCGCTGGCTGTACGAAACTTCGCCAGTTACTCGCCGCCGCTCTTCCCTGTGGGCCCCGGCGAGCTTGAGGAGTGGCAGATCATCCACCGCCTCGACGAGGCGATATCGGTCGATGTCAGCCGAGTGACGTCGGAGGTCTGAGGACGGCTGGTTCTTGCGCGCTGAGAGCATGCCCTTTGGGGAATCCGTGGCAGGCTCCTCGTCCACCTTACGGGCTGTGCTTCCGCGAGTGCCCCAGAGTCGCGGCCATTGTCGGCTGATGGTAGGAGGCAACCTTGCCCAGATGGGTTCGATGGTGTCGAATGGCAATTGCGTATGCTGCGTAAACTATCTATCAATTGTTAGGCTGTGCCGCACCCGGGCCTGGTCCGCGCCGCCTTTGGTTTGGGGTGCCATAGCCGTGCCCGGGCATCGGCGAAGTGCGCTAGATCATCTGGGCGTACATGCTTGACGCAGTGGAAATCGTTATGGAGAGCCGGGAAGACGACTTGATACTGTATCGCCTCCCATTCCCTTCGGGGTGGATCGCCACGCGCGATATGTCTCTTTCGCTTCAATGCCGCTTTGGCAGGCCGTTCACGTCGATTCTTTGTCTCGCGTCTTTTGGCTACGCTGGGGGTCTACTGCTCCTATTCTGGAAGCTGAGTCTTCTCGTAATCCTCGTATAGCTTCACTAAGTGCTGATATTCGGTGTCTTGGTCTAATAACTCATAGAAACCGCTCAAGTAACCGTCTGCGCCGACTTCGCCTGTTACCTGAGCGAAATTGTCTCGCAAGTCTTCGGGCGTCAGTTTGGGATTAAAGTAGCCTGGAGATTCGGCGATTGCGACGCGCGCGACGAGGCCGCCGGCTGATGAAAAGAACTGTCCGCTCAGCGGAAAATCGGGATGCGCCATCCAGACGACACTGCGCGCGAGCGGTTCGATCTGAAGGCGGTCCGCCTGCCATTCGAGTAATTTCGATCCAGCCAAATTGCGTCGCTTCAACGGTGTAACCGCTCGAGGAAGCAGCAAATTCACCTTGATGTTGTAGGGCATTCCGGCGCCAGCCATCTGCCGCGTAAGAGCAAATAGGCTCGCTTTGGCGAGCGGGTAGGCGGCCTGCCATCCGTGGCTCGGGACCATCGGTTGAAGACCAATCGAGGCTATCGATCCCACGTTGATGATCGCCCCGCCTCCGCCAGCCTTCATATGCGGCCAAACGGCCGCGGCCATGTTCATCGCGCCATAGCAGTGAACGTCAATCTGCTCTTGCACCGCGGCGTCGGCAGGGCAGGGCAGCGGGTTACCCCTGCCGCGAACCCCGACTCCGGCATTGTTCACGAGGATGTCGATTGCGCCGAAGGCTTCGATCGCCGCTCGCGCTATCTTTTCCGCGGTTCCTGCGTGGTGGACCGCGCCGTTGACGCCGATCGCCTCTCCGCCGTTGTCGCGGATTTGCTGAGCGACCTCAGCTTCCGGTCCTATTCCCGATTCACGATAGTTGCCGTTGACGACGAGTTTAGCGCCGCGTTCCGCTAGCGCCTTGACAATACCCAGTCCGATGCCCGTCGCGCCACCGGTCACGATGGCAACCTTGCCGTCCAGCCTCACCTGTTTCACGCGCGCCTCCTTGAAGTCTTTTGAATCTTGAATGACCGCGGGCTCACGCCGGTGGCATCCGGCTGGCCCATCGCAAGCTGCCCTGCAGAAAACTCACCGTTGCTACCGACGCTGCGTTTGAAGGCTTACCTCGGGCGGTGGCCCCGATGAAGTCAAGCGGCTTTCCCATAGTCGACCGGTACGCTATGGGCTGTTTGCCGTCGCTTTCCTTGACGCCATATCGCATACCCAACTCGGCGCCGATAACCAACTGACTGTTTTTCACCGTCGATGCGAAAGGCGGTGGAGCTCGGGTTGCTGTTGGACATTCTTGATTACTTCCAGGCTCGCTTTCGTTGACGGTGTACATAGCGTAATCCCGCGGCGCGCGGTCACATCAGAGGGCGGGCGCGACGTCGGCCGGTGACACCTGGAGTTTCATATCCGGGCGGGTGAGCGCGTGCCGGGGTTCGTCCGGACCCTGCACATCGGCGGCAAGTCCCGCATGGACCAGCCCCAGCACTAACGCCATCAGGCGTTCGTCGGCTGCGTCGAACTGGGCGAAGCCCTTCGCATCGAGGTAATCCAGCGCTTCCTGGACCCGGGGAAACCCGGCCGCGAAAAACCTGGCGCACTCCGCCGGCCCTGCCCGATCGCGCGCAGCGGCGCGGCCGGCGGTCGTAGCGGCGGCCCAGTACCCGACGAAGGGTTCCAGTTCGGCGAATGCCGGTGGCAGCCTCCCGCTCATGCTCGGCCTCCGTCGCGTTGCGCCCGTAACGCCAGCACCCGGGCCTCCACCTCGTTGAACAGGTGCCGACATAGCGATTCCTGGGTCTGGAAGTGAATATGATCAAGTGCCCCGCTCGACAGGCCCCGCTGCCCGGCCTCGATCACCGAGCGATCCTCCGAATGGACATCGCGGAGCAACATTCCCGAGAACTCGCGCGCAAACCGTTCGCTGGGGTTGGCGTCGGCGCCGTGCCAGTAGAGCCGGATCACCCCCCGGCTTCGGGTAGGACCCAGCGGATAGACCGTGTGGCTGAACGGCTGTTGCGACGACGCGAACAGGAACATGGTGGGAAACAGCGCGAGATAGGCACACGATCCGACCGGATCGATCCCGCGCTCGGCAAGAACCCTGGCCGAGCGTGCCATACCCAGTTGCTGCAACGGCGTGAAACTAGCATCGAAATTCATCCAGATCGCCTGGGTGCGATGCGGGCCGTAAAAGCCGTAGGCCCTCGGATAGCCGAACGGATTGCTCTCGCCGACACCGGCGCCAGCGGTGCGCGAATGAATGAAACGCAGGTGATAGTTTTCCTGGAAGTTGTCATAGGTCAGCTTCCAGTTGGAATTGATGTCGTAAGTGTATTCGGTCAGGTGCGTGGCGCCGACGACTGGTGTCTCCTCGAGCTGGGCCGCCATGTCTCCCAGCCAGCTGCGCAGGTCCTCCACCGGCCCTTTCGTGAGATTGACGAAGATCAACCCGGCGATCACCTGGCAGTGCACCCGGGGGATTGCACACGCGGCCTTTTCGAGATTGAACTGCTCGAAATCCGGCGCGCCGAGCAGCTTCCCGTCGTTCGTGAATGTCCACCTGTGGTAGCGGCAGGAAAACTTCTGGGCTGTTCCCGAGCGCGTGTCCACCAACTGGGTTCCGCGGTGCGTGCAGACATTGTGCATCGCCCGCACCTCGCCATCCGCCCCGCGGATGATCAGCAGCGAAACGCTGGCAAATTCCAGCTCCCGGACGATGTACGAGTCCGGCTGCGGCAGCTCGCAGACGTGTCCGATCTGGAGCCACGAGCGCTTGAAGATCGCCTCGATCTCGTCGGCATACCAGGCCGGATCGTAGTAGGGCTGCGTCGGAATGGGGCGGGTGCCCAGCCAGGCAAGCTCATCCTTCGCTGGCGGGCGGAAACTCTGCACGTGAGCATTCATGTGTGTTCTCCTCGATTGAAATTGCGGATCGCCTCTACCACCTTGCGCGTCCTCTCCTTTGCCGACAGTCCGGCCTGGCGCAGCGATGCAAGCGGGACTTCCAGACCCACCGTCACATCGGCAGGCAGGAGTTCGAGGAACTCCGCGATCGGAAAAGCGCCGGTTCCCGGAATGCCCCGCTCGAAAGATGCCTCGGCGACAAGGTCGGGTGGCGGCAATGCCGGACCGTCGCAGACTTGCGCCGAGGCGATCAGACTCCGGTCAAGACCGGCGAGATCGGACAACGGCGTGCCGGTGCGCATGACATGCAGGAGATCGAGCGTCAACCTCGCGTTGGGTGCCCCGGCAGCCTGGAGAAGGCGCAGGCCATCGTGGACGGTCCTGGTCCTGCCCATGGAAATTGGCTCGAGGGCGACCATCAGCCCACAGGATCCGGCGAGCCGGCAAAGCGCGGCCAGCTGATCGGCCGCCTGGTGATCATCTGCCGGCAGGATGTCGAGCGCGGTGACCGCGCCGCAGCCGAGTTCGGCGGCCAAGGCGATCTCGCTTTCCGGCAGTTCGGCTTGCGCTCCCAGCATGAAGACCTCCGCCGCATCGACCCTGACCGGACTGTCCCGCAGGCGGGAAAGCAAGGGGGCCTTGTTCGCATGCGTCACCGGCCGCGCACCGGGCATCCCCTCGACCAGGAAAACGCTGACCAAGGCAATATCCAGCGCCTCGGCGATGTCGACCATCTCCTCGGGGGCTATATCGAACATCGTCATCTGTTCGAGCCGCAACGGGTTCATTGACGTTCTCCCATTGGCCGTCACCGGCAATTCCAGCAGATAGGTCAGAGCAGGACTCCACCGTCGACATGCAGGATTTGGCCAGTCACGAAGGCAGCGCCATCGGAGGCCAGATAGATCACGGCTGCCGCCACCTCTTCCGGCTTGGCGGCCGTCCGGCTGAGTGGCCCGGTACGGTGGAGCCGGGCCATGCTTTCCTGATCCATGCCGGCGAGCGCCGTCGGAAAGAAGCCTTCGGGGTGGAAGCGGCTACCCTTGCTGACCGATGCATCGTCGAGCGGCAGGGTGGCATATGGCGCCACCGCATTCACCCGCACGCCAGAATCGCCGACCTCCTTGGCAAGCACCTTGGTAAAGCTGTGGACCGCACCTTTCGCCGCCGAATAGACCGACAGCAACTGGTCTCCCACCGTCCCGGCGGTCGATCCCATGTTGACGATGCAACCGCTGCCGCGCGCCACCATGCCGGGCAGGATCGCCCGTGTGACCCGCAGCATGGTCATGAAGGTGATGTCGATGTCGGCCGCCCAGAGCGCTGGGTCGGATTCGACGAATCGGCCGATCGCGACATTGCCGCCGACATTGTTGACCAGTACGTCCACCGGGCCGTATGCCCGCTCGACGGCGGCGGCCAGCCGGTCACCGGCATCGGCGTCGCGCAGATCGAGCCGCACGAACAGAGCCTGGCTGGCGCCCCGTTCGAGACAGTCGGCCACGACTCGCGCCCCGGCTTCCTCGTCCCGTCCTACCGCCACGACACGAGCGCCCTCGGCGGCCATCAGCAGCGCGATTGCTCGCCCGATGTTGGCGGTGGCACCGGTGACGACCACCGTCTTGCCCGATAGTCCGGTGTTCATATGAGCCGTCGTCTCCCATCCTGCTTTGGTTATCGGTTAGCACCGTATCAGCACCGGTCCATCGTCGACCGTTGGGACGGCCGCCACGTCTAAGCAGCTAGCGCGTCACCCCAATGCCGCCGTTCACTGAAATGAGCTGGCCGGTCATGAAGCGGGCCCCTTCGCTCAGCATGAACAACGCGACAGGTGCGAAATCCTTGTCAGGATCGCCCAGTTCGCCCCTGATCATCATTTGGTTCCGTATGTGCTGCAGGTGGGCGGCACGCTCTTCGGGCGGCATGGCGGCGCAGTGCGCTTCGAACATCGGCGTGCGGATCGCCGGGACCATTGAGTTCGCCCGGATATTGTATTTGCCCCAGGCTGCCGCAACGCTGCGTGTCCAAGCGACCACCGCACCCTTGCTGGCGGCGTAATGCGCGCTCAACGCATAGGGGGTCAGGGCGGTGTCGGACGCGAAGTTCAAAATAACGCCACCATGGTCTTTCAGATGCGGAAAGGCGATCTGATTGGTCAGGAATGTGCCGGTCACATTGATCGACATCGTCCGATACCAGGTGGCGTCGGTGATGTCTTCCGGTGCAAACAGGTCTTCCACGCCCGCCGCGTTCACAAGGCCGTCTAGGCCGCCCAGATTCGCGACAGCCCCGGCAAAAGCGGCCTCCACCTCAGCACGCTGCGAGATGTCGCATGCATGAAAGCTTGCCGTGCCGGGTCCGCGCGCATTGGCACTGGCGACGGCGGCTTCCCCTTTCTCCACGGCCACGTCGAGGCTGGCCACCTTCGCGTTGGCGTCGATTAGAGCGCGGACGACTGCCGCACCCATCCCATTGGCGCCGCCGGTGACGACGAAACGCTTGCCGGCCATGTTTACCATGCTGCCTCATCCCCCCGATTTATTGATAATCATCCTAGGGCAGAGAGCGCTAGCTGTCTACCTATCATTCGTCAGTCGACATCATCTGCGCATCCCGTTGCGACGAGCAGGATCCCCGGCTTGTACACGGCGGGATCGGCATCCGCGCAAATCTGCTCAGCGGGACTTTCGACGATCAAGCCATTGAAATCCGGTGTCACCACGACGGCCTAGTCCGCATTTCTCAGGGGTCGCGGAGCCCGTGCTAGATCTTTAGGGCGGGAGCGCGGTTTACTGCCTGCTCAATAGCCGCCAGAATTTGCGGGGCGGAGGATCAGCGCAACGCCATTGTTGCCGACGGCCATAACCTCTCTTCCCGGTAAGAACACTGCGAGACTTCGTTACGGACAACGGGCTTCGGGATGTCATTTCCCCCGGTCATCGCAAATATGGTGGTCTCATCCGAAAGTGCGAGCCTGACAGGCTCTCCGGTCCGAACCTTGATCACGACTTCGTCCGCCGTGATCGACGCGAGCGGGCCCTCCACGGGCCGGCGGCTGCCCGGCATGTAGAGGCGGATGTCGAGCGAGAAACGGAATCGGTTGCGTGACTGGTTCCGCATGCCCGAATGCAGCATCGATCCGGGGAACATCAGCACGTCGCCGAAACGGTAGTCCGCGCGGGCCCAGCCATCGGCGGGTGCCATTTCCGGGCTAAACCAGCGTTCTACCGCCACGCCTTGCAGGTGCGGGCCCGGCACGATGGCAAGGCCGCCCACATCGGGGTCAACGTCCTGAAGGGGAATCCACTAGGTGACAAAGTCCAGGCCGGGTAAGCCTTTGCCATCTTGGTGCCGCAGGGCAAAGGCATCTTCGCCACGATCCTGCCTGGGCGGGACGATGCGGTAATAATCGGACGCGGTAAGCCATTCAGGCTCTTCGCCCGTTAGATCGGCAAAGAACTTCTTGATCTTCGGCTGAACGACAAAATTCTGCCAGGCACGTGCCTCGCGCAGCCGAGGGTAATGCGAACTCGTGACACCGTCATCGATCTTCAGCGGCGTGCCGTTCCACAAGGCTTCGCCATCACTGGCGTCAACGAGATTGCGGTCACAGAGCTCAGCCATGTAGAGATCGCGCAATTTGCGGAGCGCCTCATGATCGAGAACGTCGCGAAAAAGCCAATAACCTTGCTTACGCAGGATCTCCATAAGCAGTTCTCGGTTTTCCAGCGCGTAATTCGTCTTCAAGTCGTTTCATTATTAAAGCTCGTGACAGAAGGAGCAGACGTGTATGTCAGCTGGCATTGAATCGATCGGTTTCATCGGACTGGGGAGCATGGGCGCGGCACAGGCGTGCGAATTGGCTCCTAGGCCGGACATTCCGCTCAGCTGGTTCGATGTTTCGCTCAAAGCCAGACATCTAGGAGTTGTCGCCTCCGAACGGATCGTTCGCAAAAAGCACGCGCTGCTTGGCCCAGCCTAGTTCGTAGGGTGTCACGGCGGCCGTCTCGAACCGCAGTGACTTGAACTTCCATCCTTCCGGCGTGCGAACGAATTTGTCGATATATAGACCCATGGCCCACACTGCTTGGTCGGCGGGCGAGGTCATCGCCACCATGGCGTGCCAGTGGCCGGCTGCCTCGTCGCCGTCGACCGTGATCATCGGGTTGGTGACATAGTGAAGAATGAACCGTACGGCGCCGAACGCCTCGAACAGCTGCTTTATCTCGGCACGTCCCCGCGCATAGGAGGCGCTTGGACGACCGTCCCAGGTTCCGTCTTCCGTGAACAACTCCGCAACGGCTTGGGGATTGGCGTGGGTCGGACCCTTCCACCCCCCATCGTTATAGTTGACATACGTCGCCTTTAGCTCGGCGAGCGCGTGCTGGTCTTCGAGTACCTGGATGCGTTGCTCAAGTGATTTGCTCACTTACCCCTCCAATCAATCACTCTCGTTCTCGGCGACCCATGACCTTCCAGCACCGACGCCTGATCTCTCTGCATCACCAGGTAAAGTGGGCTTCGGATTTCGACCGGAGGTAATCGAGAGAGACGTCCGGTGCTAGTTGCATGAGGTGGAACGGGCCTTGTCGGTTGGTTCGTTTGAACGCGGCGAGGTCTGTGATGAGCATGTCCACGACGTTGAGGCCCGTCAGCGGGAGGCTGCATCGTGAGCGGAATTTGGGAGATCCGTCGCGGGCGCAATGGTCCATGAGGACGATGACGCGACGGGTGCCGCTGACGAGGTCCATGGCGCCGCCCATGCCTTTGACCATCTTGCCAGGGATGATCCAGTTGGCCATGTCGCCATTTTCGGCGACTTCGAGCGAGCCGAGAATGGTCGCATCCATATGCCCTCCGCGGACCATGGCGAAGCTTTCGGCCGAGGAGACATAGCTGGTTCCGGGCAGTTCAGTGATGGTTTCCTTGCCGGCATTGATGAGGTCGGGATCGACTTGGTCGGGGGTGGGATAGGGTCCGAGGCCAAGCATGCCGTTTTCGGACTGGAGGGTGATGTCGATGCCGTCGGGCAACAGGCTGGCGACGAGCGTGGGGATGCCAATGCCGAGGTTGACGTACCATCCATCCTGGAGTTCCTGTGCGGCGCGTGCGGCAATCTGGTGGCGGGTCCAGGGCATGGCTTCACTCCTTGGCGCGCGTGACGAGTTTTTCCACGCGCTTTTCGTTAATGGAGGCGGGGACCATGCGACGCACATAGATGCTTGGCGTGTGCACGGAGTCGGCGGGGATAGCGCCGGTGGGGACGAACTCCTCAACTTCGGCGATGGTCATGCGCGAACAGGTGGCGACCACCGGATTGAAGTTGCGCGCGGTCTTTCGGTAGAGGAGGTTGCCTTTACCGTCGGCCCGCCAGGCCTTGACCAGCGCGAGGTCGGCGGTGAGCGCGGTCTCGAGTATGAAGCGTTCGCCGCCGAAGTACCGCTCCTCCTTGCCTTCACCGACGAGGGTGCCGGCGCCAGTGCGCGTGTAAAAGGCCGGGATGCCGGCGCCACCGGCGCGGATCCGTTCGGCCAGCGTGCCCTGTGGGCAGAATTCGAGATTGATCTCGCCTGAAAGGTGCTGGCGTTCGAACTCCTTGTTCTCGCCCACATAGGAGGAGACCATGCGCGCGATCTGGCGGGTTTGGAGGAGCAGGCCGAGCCCCCAGCCATCGACACCGGCATTGTTGGAGATGACGGTCAGGTTGCGCACGCCGCTGTCGCGCAGCGCGATGATCAGGGTTTCGGGCAGGCCGCACAGACCGAATCCGCCGACGGCGACGGTCATGCCGTCGAAGAGGAGCCCTTCGAGCGCCGCGGCGGCGCTGTCGTATCGCTTGTTAGCCATGATGTTAGGTCCGCTTCGCGCCGGGTCCGGCTTGCATCAGCGCGCGCAGCCAGGTGCGATGTTCCTCTGTGGTGAACATGTAGTTCTGAACATAAGCCTCATAGGTAATGCATGCCTCGAAACTGGTGTCGTCGGCGCGGGTGAGTGCGAGCTTGGTCGCCGCTGCAGCGCGGCGCGGCGCGGCAGCTGCAATTTCCTCGCCGATCTCGATCGCGCGGGCGAGCAGTCGGTCGGGAGCGACGACTTCGGCGAACAGGCCCGCCGCGAGGCCCTCGGCAGCGCCTACCTTCCGGCCAGTGAGAATCCAGTGGCGCGCGCGCATCGATCCCACCGCCTTGGCGAGTAGATAGGCGCAGCCCATGTCGGCAGCGGCGGCGCCGACCCGGCCGAACGCGAAATAATAGCTGGCGTTTTCGCTTGCGATTGCGATGTCGCAGGCGAGCCCGAGCGCCGCACCACCGCCCACCGCCGCGCCGTTGATCGCGCCGATCACCGGGAGATCGTGCGCACGCAGCCGCTGGATGACCTGGTTATAGGTCCTTACTGAGCGGAACTGCTCTTCACTGTCCTTGCCATCGGGGTGAACCACCTGACCGAGTTCGGCGCCGGCGCAGAAGGTTTTGCCCGCGCCGGTGAGGACTATCGCCGACAGACCGCTGTCTTCCTCAACCTCGTCGAGTATGGGCAGGATATGCTGCTTGAACTCGAGCGAGAGCGGATTGCGCATCGCCGCGCGGTTCAGCGTGACCACCGCGACCCGCCCGACTCGCTCGAGCGTGACCTGTGCTTCGCCGCCTGGTGCGCCCTGCTCATTTTGTGTCGACGTCGCCTGTTTCACCAATTTGGTCTCCAGAAGTTGTTGCCGCCCGCACGTTCATTTGGGCGTCGCGCCATGGCAGTTTTTTCGCTTCGTGGGGCTTCTCGGGGCTGATGCTCCCGGGCGCCCGGCTACTGCCAAATGAACAGTACCCCGGAACGAACTGCTGCTAAATACCTGCCTCGGGATATTCTAGGGACGGTTGCTGCTGCACGTAGAAAATCACGGGCATAATTGGCACCGTCACCGACAAGCCCGCGTCCCTGCCGAATGATAGGTAGGTGAAGAGGAGGGCGCAAGACCCGACGTTGGAATATTCCTTCCGTGAGTCTCTTTGTGAGCTCACGATCTATTCAATAACACCAATCACTTTGCCCACCTCATAGGTCTCGCCGGGTATCCCACTGGCCCGCAGTATGCCAGTGGCGGGTGCCTCGACTTCGTTGGTTGACTTATCGCTCTCAATCGTGAAAAGCGGATCGCCCTCTTTCACGGCCGTACCGTTTGGAACGAGCCATTCGGAGAGCACGCCTTCGGTCATGGAGAAGCCGATCTTCGGAATGATGATGTCGGTTGTCATATGTCGCTCTTATCGGTTTAGTTGACGGCGACCTTCATGGTCGCCTTGGCCGCTTCGACGATCTGTTCCGGTTTGACGAGGAAGTGCTGTTCGAGCGCATTGCTGAACGGGACCGGTGTAAATGGCGCGCCCAACCTAGCCACCGGTGCCTTCAGCGCACCAAACAGTTCCTCGTTGATGGTCGCGGCGATCTCCGCACCCACACCAAACGCGCGCACCGCTTCGTGCGCAATCACCGCCCGACCGGTCTTGGCTACGGAAGCGAGCACCGTTTCTTTGTCCCACGGCGAGATCGTTCGCAGGTCGATGAGTTCGACCGAGATACCCTGTTGCTCCAGCGTGGCAGCAGCAGCCTGCGCGCGAAGGAAGATGTCCGAATAGCTGATGATGGTAACGTCACGCCCTTCCTTGACCAACTTGGCTTTACCCAGAGGGATTGGTTGGACATCGACCGGCGCCTCGAACGTGTTGCCTAATGCCCGCACGCATTCGATGAAGATGCATGGGTCAGGATCGGCGATGCACGACAGCATCAGGCCCTTGGCATCCTCTGCATTCGACGGCGCCACGACCTTTAGACCGGGAGTGTGGGCGAACCAAGCTTCGAGATAATCCGAGTGCTGCCCGCCAGACTGGATCCCCGCTCCCGTAAGCATGCGGATCACAATCGGCACGCCAGTCTGGCCCCCAGACATGAAGCGCAGCTTGGCGGCGTGGTTCACGATCATGTCCATCGCGACCGTCGTGAAGTTCATCAGCATGATTTCGGCCACCGGCCGATACCCCAGCATCGCGGCGCCGATCGCGGCGCCGATAATGGCCTGCTCCGAAATCGGGGTGGATTTGACGCGATCATCGCCGAATCGGGTTGACAGGCCGCGCGTCACACCGACAACGCCGCCGCCCTCGCGATCGGCCACATCCTCGCCGAGGACGAGTACCTTGGGATCGGCTTCCATCGCCTGCGCAATTGCTTCGTTGATCGCGGCGATGATGTTGGTCTTTTTTGTCTGGCTGGTCATCTCAGGCTCCCCCTTCGGCATACACGTCTCGCAACAGTTCTTCCGGCGGCGGCACTTCGCTGGAAAGGGCGAATTTGATCGCTTCCTCGATATCATCGGCGATCTTCGCCTCCATCGCGGCGAGCTGCTCCGCCGTCGCGATCCCGTCGGCGATCAGCTTCGCGCGGAACGCGGGAACGGGATCGCGGCTGATTGCCGCAGCCTTCTCTTCCTTGCTCATGTAGCTGTCGTCGTCGCCGAAGACGTGGCCGAAGAAGCGGAAGGTCATCGCCTCGATCAATGTCGGCCCCGCGCCATCGCGCGCGCGCGCGATCGCCTCCCGCGCCGCGGCGTACATCGCGAACGGATCATTACCATCGACGGTGACGCCAGGCATGCCGTAGGCCACGGCGCGTTTGGAGATTTGATCGACGGAGGTGCAGTTCTCGTAACGGGTATGTTCGGCGAAGCGGTTGTTCTGGCAGACGAACACTACCGGAAGTTTCCACAACGATGCCAAGTTGAGGCTTTCGTGAAACGCGCCGATATTCGTCGCGCCATCCCCGAAATACGCGACCGTGATGCGGCGACTGCCGTCAAGCTTCTGGGCCCAGGCAAGCCCGTTGGCGATCGGCATCGACGAGCCGACGACCCCCGTCGTCAGCATCGCGCCGGAACTCGGATGGGTGATGTGCATCGGGCCACCTTTGCCCTTGCAGGTGCCGGTGATGCGCCCCGCAATTTCCGCCCATAGCGCCTTCAGCGGCACCCCCTTGGCGAGCATGTCGTGAATACCGCGATAGATCGTGCAGATCGTGTCGTCGTCGTTGAGATTGACCGAGACTGCACAGGGGATCACCTCCTGACCACGCGGCGAATAGTAGGGCATCAGCAAACGCCCGGAGCGAATCACCTTGCGCGACGCCTCGTCGTTTTGCTTGATCAGCGTCATCCGGCGATACATCTCGACCTGCGTGGCCGCGTCGGGTGTCGTTTGGTTGGTCTGCGTAAAGTCTGCTGCACTGCTCATTGCCATTTCTCCTGGTTCACTGTGTACTGGGCTCGCTCACGCGCCCCTGTAGCGAGCTGGCAAATCCGAGAGGCGGGCGATTGCTTTGCGGTACTCGCGGCCAAATCGCCGTACGAGCTCCGCCGCCGGCACGATCTCCCGAATCGTGCTGATACCCTGACCGCATCCCCAGATGTCCTTCCAAGGCTTCGGAGAGCGGCCATCAGGGTTGAAGCTCATCGAGGATGGGTCCGCGCTGGGCAGGTTATCCGGGTCCATGCCCGCAGCTACGATGCTGGGTTTGAGATAGTTTCCAGACACACCGGTGAACAGGCTGGAATAGACGATATCCTTCGACGAGCACTCGGTGATCATCTTTTTATACCGCGGGTCCGCTACAGCCTCCTCGGTGGCGATGAACGGGGAGCCGATATACCCGAGATCGGCTCCCATCGCCTGCGCCGCCGCAATGTTTGCGCCGGATGCGATGGCTCCCGAAAGCGCCAGCGGACCGTCAAACCATTCCCGGATCTCCTGGACCAGCGCGAACGGTGAGGTCGTGCCGGCGTGACCGCCGGCGCCGTTCGCCACCGCGATGAGGCCGTCGGCGCCCTTGGAGATCGCCTTGTGCGCGAACTCATTGTTGATGACGTCGTGCAGAACGAGGCCGCCGTAAGAGTGGATCGCCTCGTTGACTTTCTCAACCGCGCCGAGTGACGTGATGATGATCGGCACCTTATATTTGACGCACAGCGCGAGATCCTCGTCGAGTCGCGTGTTCGATCGGTGGACGATCAGGTTGACGGCGTACGGCGCGTCTTTCTCCGTCAATTCCGCACTCAATCGCTGCAACCATTCCTCCAGCTTCCCCGACGGCCGGGCGTTCAGCGAGGGGAATGCGCCAATCATGCCGGCACGGCAGGTGGCGATCACGAGATCGGGCTGGGAAATGATGAAGAGCGGCGAGGCAATCGCGGGAACGGACAGCCGGGCTTCGATCTGAGATGGGATGGACATTAAGTGTCTACTTGGGTTGGGCGCGCGAGGGCGTGCGCCACGTTGTTAAAGTGGGCAATCCTTCGGAAATACGGGTTTGCGGCGCTCACGGAACGAAGCAAGCCCTTCCGTTGCTTCGGGCCCGGTGAAGCCGAGGAATTCGAGCGCCAGCGAGGCGTCGAAGGTCGGCCCCATCTGGCGGAGCCAATTGTTCAGCGAATATTTCGTCCAACGGATTGCGCTCTGCGCACCGTTCGCCAGACGCTCGGCCAGCGCAAGCGCCGTGGCGTCCAGCTCTTCGTCCTCGACGGCCTTGGAAATGAGGCCGATGCGCTCTGCCTCCTCGCCCGAGAGGGGATCACACAACAGGAGGTAGTATTTCGCACGCGCAAGACCGCACAGCAGAGGCCAGACCATGGCGGCGTGGTCGCCGGCAGCAACGCCGAGCCGGGTGTGACCGTCGATGATGCGAGCGGTCTTGCTGGCGATCGAGATATCCGCCAGCAGGCCACACACGAGGCCGGCGCCCACCGCAGGCCCGCGCATCGCGCTGATCACCGGCTTGGAACAATTGATAATGTTGTAGACGATATCCTTCGCTTCCTTCCAGATCTGCGCGCGGATCTGGAAGTCGGACTTGATCGCTTCGATCATGTCGAAATCGCCGCCCGCCGAGAACGCCTTGCCGTCGCCGGTCAGAATCGCCACGGCCACGTTCGGGTCCGCGTCGATGTCCCGCCAAATGGCGCCCAGTTCTCCGTGCATCTGAATGTCTGCCGAATTCAGACTGTCTGGATTGTGCATGACAATGCGCAGCACACCCGTGGCCGGCGTTTCAAAGCGAAGGCGCTTGTACTTGCTGTAACGTTCCAACATCGTTTCTATCCTTCGTTAATGCTCGGCGTGAGCCGCGCAAGCTATTGCATTTGAATATTTACTGAAACTCGAGGCTCAATCGCCCTGAAAGCAAGCCCTGAGCGATGGCGCGATATTGAATCTCCGTCGCTCCTTCGGCTATCTGGTTGAGGCGCGACATGAACCAGGCGTCGATGAGCTTGGTCTCGTTGGCGATGCCCATTCCACCGTGGATCTGCATGCATGCGCTGAAGACCTCGTGGCAGCTCTTGGTCACAAACGCCTTGACCATGGATACCTCGTCGCGGACATCGTGTCCCTGGTCGACTTTCCCCGCGGCGTCGAGCGCCATGCATCGGCCTGCGTACATCTTCATCGCGTTTTCGGCCAAGTAGGTCTGCACGGCCTGATGTTCACCGATAGGTTTGCCGAAGGTTTTGCGGATCTTGGCGTAATCGAGGGTCTTTTCCATGGCCCATCGGGCGAAGCCGAGGTTGCGAGCGGCGTTGGAGAGGCGACCGTGGCGGACGCCGAGCATGGCGAGCGCGAAGCCCTTGTCGAGTTCGCCGACGCGGTAGCTGTCGGGGACGCGGACATTGTCGAAGGCGAGGATGCCTTCGTCGCCGCCGATCTGCCCGAAAATCTTGATGATGCCGGCAAGGCTGTAGCCGGGTGTGCTGGTAGGGACGTAGAAGCAGGTGACGCCGCCCTTGCGCTGGGCAAATAGCTCCTTATTGGTCACTGCGTAGACCATGATGAAGTCGGCCGTCGGCGACCACGAGGTCCATTGCTTGGTGCCGTTGATGATCCAGTCATCGCCGTCGCGCACGGCGGTGGTTCGCATCATCCAGCTGTCGGAGCCGGCATCGGGTTCGGTGAGGCCGAATGCGCCCTGGAGCTTGCCGCTGGAGAGGTCGGGCAGGACCTGGGCCTGGAGTTCGGGTGAGGCACGTTCCCAGACTTCGTGCGGTCCACTCGTGAAATGTGAAAGGACGAAGTACGGCAGCAGTGTGTATGGCGGCCCATAGCGGTGGTGGAGCTTCTCGAAGGCGAGGAACCACAGCCGCACGCCCAATCCCGCGCCACCGAGCGTCTCAGGACAGAACATCGTGTAGTAGCCAGCGCTCGCCGCGGCTTCGCGCACTGCGCGGCGGGCTTCGGTGATCCGAGGGGATTCCTTGCCCTTCTCGTCCCAATAGAGCCGTTGATTTTCAAACAACTTATCGACCGAACGTTGGATCGGCATGATCTCCTTCTCGACGAACGTCATGAGTCCATTGAGGATCTCTGTCTCTTCGGGCGTCATTGAGAGGGTTGGAAACTGCATCGGGCTGGCCTTGTCTGCGATATTTGCGATTTGCGTCTGCGCACCCAGAGTCACTGGCTGCGGCGGGTTCCTTCTTTAGAAGCGAAGTATTCTCGTTTTAGTTGTTCTATGACGTCGCGCACAGGGCGGACATCGTGGATGGCGCCGACCCCTTGGCCCGCGGTCCAGATATCGCGCCAAGCCTTGGCTTCGTGATTGAACTCCTCGCCGAGGTCGATGTGGTCTTTGGAGGGCAGTCTGTCGGGGTCCATGCCATTGTCGATGATGCTTTGCCGCAGCATGTTGGCCGGGATGCCGGAAAAGGCAGGTGTATAAACCAAATCGGTGGGACCGGAATCCACCAGCATCTGCTTGTATGCGTCGCTGGCCATGCTTTCCGTGGTGGCGATGAACTTGGTTCCTATGTAAGCAAAATCGGCGCCAAGGGCTTGGGCGGCGTGGATTGAGCGTCCGTCCGAGACGCAGCCGGCGAGCAGTAGGGCGCCGTCGTAGAATTCCCTTACCTGTGGCACGAAGGCGAAGGGATTGATGAGGCCGGCATGTCCGCCCGCGCCCCCGCACACCAGGATAATGCCGTCGACGCCGGCGGCGATGGCCTTCTTCGCCCATAGGGGAGTGGTCACGTCATGAAAGACAAGTCCGCCGTAACCATGTACCGTCTTGACGATTTCGCTCGGGTTACCGACGCTGGTGATCACGATCGGCACCTGATGCTTCTCGACTAGGCCCATATCCTCGTCCAGCCGCTTGTTTGTCTTGTGCGCGATGATGTTCACGCCGAATGGCGCTGACGGGGCTTTGGGATGCTCGGCATCGTAGCTGGCCAGCGCAGTCTTGATCTGGATCAGCCAACCTTCGAACGCCTCGGCGGTGCGCAAGTTGAGCGAGGGAAAGGTGCCCACCACTCCCTCCTTGCAGCAGTTTATGACCAGGTCGGGCCCGGAGACTAGGAACAGCGGAGCCGCGATGACTGGAAGCCGGAGACGGTTGGCTAGTTTGCTTGCAACACTCATTAACATTTTTCCTTCGGCGCGATCGGAGGTGCCCGTGTAATCATGGCGACGTATTCGCCACTCGCACAGATAAGCCTCTTGCGGATCTATCGAATGATAGGTAGATTTAAGGGGCAGTGCAAGACCGAGGTTGGAACATTTCCTGTGATGATCGAGCAACCCTTTGTTGTTGAAGAATACCGTGAACTGCGCGAACAGGTGCGGCGGTTCGTGCGCGCCGAGATCACGCCTTATGGTAATGCCTGGGAGAAGGCCGGCCGAGTCCCGCGCGAGCTGCTGCTCAAGATGGGCGAGCTGGGTTTTCTGGGCCTTCGCGCGCCGGAGCGCCATGGCGGCAGCGGGCTGAGCGTACTGGGCTGGGTGGTTCTGGCTGAAGAGCTTGGCCGCTCGACCTATGGCGGAGTGACCGTGGTAACGATGGTGCATTCGGCGATGGCCATGCCGCATCTCTACCACGCGGGCTCGGAGGCGCAAATGGCCCGCTGGCTGCCCGACCTCATCGCCGGCCGCAAAACGTGCTGCATCGCGGTGTCCGAACCTGACGCGGGATCGGACGTGAGCGCGATCCGGACGGTGGCGCGGCGCGACGGCGACGACTGGGTGCTGAACGGCGCCAAGATGTACATCAGCAACGCGGTCTTCGGCGATGTGTTCTTTGTGGCCGCGCGCACCAATCCGGCTGAGAAGGGCGCGCGCGGGATCAGCATGTTCGTCGTCGAGAAGGGCGATCCGGGCTTCTCGGTGGGCCGGCGGCTGGAGAAGTTCGGCGACTGGTGCGCCGACACCGCCGAGATCATCCTCCAGGACGTGCGGCTGCCGGCTGACCGGTTGCTGGGCGAGGAAGGGCGCGGTTTCTACGCGGCGATGAAGAACTTCCAGGGCGAGCGGCTGGTACTGGGCGCGATGGCCACCGGGGAAGGGGCGACTGCGCTCAAGCTCACCATCGACTATCTGCGGGGACGCAAGGCGTTCGGCGCGCCGCTGATCGAAAAGCAGGTGCTACGGCAGCGGCTGGCGATGCACCACGCCAAGCTGGAGGCGGGGCGGCAGCTGCTGTACTACGCCGCTTGGCTCGAGTCCCAGGGTCTGCCTTGCGTCCGCGAGGTCTCCATGGTGAAGGCGTTCTGCGCCGAGACTTGTAACGAGCTCATGTACAGCTGCCAGCAGTTCCACGGCGGGATGGGCTACATCCGCGAGACCGCGATCGAGCGGATGGTGCGCGACGCACGCCTGCACGCCATCGGCGGCGGAGCCACCGAGGTCATGCTGGAGGAGATCGCCAAACGCTGGGACGACGTGCCCTATTGGCAGTAACCAGACGCAGGCGTTCGGCAGAGGAATCGCCGGGAGGTACGGGGTGAAGGGCTTCGCGGTCATCCGCCATTCCGCCATTCCGTCGGTCCGGCCGCCGATCTACCCATCCCAGCGCATTGACGAACCGAGGAGAAACCGAATGACAGTAGAAGTGTTGCGGAGAACCGAAGGGGTTCTGCTGTGCGATGTTCAGGACGGCATCTGCACGATCACCATCAATCGTCCGGACCAGCGCAATTCGCTGTCCATCGAGGTCGGCAACGGGCTCTACAAGCTTTGGGAGAAGATTGACGAGACTCCGGAAGTCCGCGTCGTAATCCTGACGTCCGCCGACTGCGGAACGTTCTGCGCGGGCCAGGACCTCAAGGAAGCCGCCCGGATGAAGCAGGAGACCGGCGAAGACATCCTTACCTTCTTCAAGGATCCGTTCCACTTTCGCATGAGGCGGGTCAAGGTTCCGATCATCGCTGCGATGACTGGGCATCTCATGGCGGGCGGCATGCTCATGAGCCTGAACTGCGACATACGCGTTGGCCTGAAGGGGACGAAGGTCGGGATCACCGAGTCGAAGATTGGGCGAGGCTCGCCCTGGGGCATGCCGCTGATGTGGATGCTTCCGCAGCCGCTGCTGATGGAGATGGTTCTCACCGCGCAGCTTTACCCGATCGAACGGTTCTATGAGCTCGCCTTCATCAATTATCTGGAAGACTCTCCGGATGCGGTTCGCGCTAGAGCGTTGCAGCTGGCGAAGACGATCCGCGACAACGCGCCCCTGTCGGTGGTCGCCGGCAAGCGCGCCTTGCTTACGGCTATGAGCGTTGGTTGCGACACGGGGCTCGAAATGGCATGGCAGATCTATCGAGAAGTCTATGCCAGCAGCGACGCGCAAGAAGGTCCATTGGCCTTCTCCGAGAAGCGCCCGCCCGTCTGGAAGGGCCGCTAAAGAGTCCGGTCCAATCCGGGCTGGGACGTGAGAGATGTTAGAGAAGGGTTGAATGTAGCGCTTATGGATTCGGAAACATTTCAGATGCTTCGCGACACCGTCAGGCGGTTTGTCGACGACCGGCTCATACCCAATGAGGACAGGGTCGAGACCGAAGACGCAGTGCCGGCCGAGATCATCCAGGAGATGCGTGATCTTGGCCTGTTCGCGCTCACCGTGCCCGAGGAATTCGGCGGGCTGGGACTTTCGAGCTTCGAGGAGGCGCAAGTCATCTTCGAGATGGGCCGTACGGCTTTCGCCTATCGCTCCGTGTTCGGCACAACCGTCGGTATCGGCAGCCAGGGCATAGTGATCGACGGCACCGCGGAGCAGAAGGCTACTTGGCTGCCGAAACTCGCATCCGGACAGCTGATCGCGAGCTTCGCGCTCACGGAGCCGAACGCCGGATCAGACGCAGCTTCCATTCGTACGACCGCGCGCAAGCAAGGTGACGTCTACCTCATCAACGGCACCAAGCGATACATCACGAACGCGCCACGCGCCAACATGCTGACGGTGATGGCGCGCAGCGAACCCGGCGTCGACGGCGCTGACGGTATTTCAGCCTTCATCGTGCCGGCGGACAGCAAGGGCATCAGCTTCGGTAAGAACGATAAGAAGATGGGTCAGAAGGGCACCATCACCTGCGACGTGATCTTTGACAACGTCGAGGTTCCGGCTGCCAATATCATCGGCGGCGTTCCCGGCCGCGGCTTCAAGACGGCGATGAAAGTGCTGGACCGCGGCCGGATTCACATGTCGGCTCTGGCGAGCGGAATGAGTGATCGCCTCGTGGAGGAAAGCGTCCGCTATGCGGCGGACCGAAAGCAGTTCGGGCAGGCCATCGGCGCCTTCCAGCTCGTGCAGGGCATGATCGCCGACAGCCGCACCGAAGCTTATGCGTCCTGGCTGATGGTGAAGGACGTCGCACAGCGGTTCGACCGCGGTGAGCGGGTCTCTGCTGACGTCGCCGCCACCAAGTATTTCACCACCGAGGCGCTGGGACGGATTGCCGACCGGGCGGTGCAAGTCCATGGCGGCGCGGGATACATGAGCGAATACAAGGTGGAACGCTTCTATCGAGACGTTCGTCTGCTGCGCATCTACGAGGGCACCAGCCAGATCCAGCAAACCATTATTGCCAAGTCCTTGCTGCGTGAGGCCGGGCTGAAGCTTTAGAGCGGGAACGCGGAACACACAGCAGGGTCACAGCAAACGAGGAGAAACGCATGGGCCGACTTGATGGAAAGGTCGCCATCGTCACTGGCGCTGCGCAGGGCATGGGCTTCGCTCATGTGAAGCGATTTGCGGCCGAAGGCGCCCACGTCGCATTGACCGATATCAACCCGCTGGGCGCGGATCGAGCGCGCGAGATCGGGAGCGGGGTCTTGTTCGTCCACCACGACGTAGCGAAGGCGGAGTCTTGGGAGAATGTCGTTCAACAGACCGAAGAGCGTTTCGGGCCGATCAATATCCTCGTAAACAATGCGGCGATCGGATATCAGGTGCTGTTCGACGACCTTGATGAGGCCGAATATCGCAAGTTCTTTGAGATCAATCAGCTCAGCATTTTTCTCGGAATGAAAGCGGTCGTTCCATCTATGCGGCGCTCGGGCGGGGGATCGATCATCAACGTCTCATCGACGTGCGGCTTCCTGGCGCTGCCGGGGACCGTTGCCTACACCTCCACCAAGTTTGCCGTACGGGGCTTGACCAAGGGCGCGGCAATGGATCTGGGATCGGACAATATCCGCGTCAACTCTGTGCATCCCGGCGTGACCCGAACCCCAATGCTTGCGCAGGCGATCGCACAGGGTGCAAATCTAACGACGCGCCAGCCGATCAACCGGATGGCCGAGCCCGACGAGGTCGCGAATCTCGTGCTCTACCTCGCTTCGGACGAGTCCTCCTACAGCACGGGTTCGGAGTTCGTCGTCGATGGCGGTATAACGTCCGCCCACTGACTCGTTCCATTGGCGATGCGAGTTCAGCTTCTCGCGAGTTTACCAATGAGTTCGAGGGCTTCATCGTCGTGGATGGAAAGGGCCAGCGTGTCGAGCCCCGAATCCGCCCAGTCCCTCCACTTCTCCTTAATGCGCGCAGCGGGGCCGATCAGCGCGATCAGATCGACGTAATCGTCAGGGACGGCCCGCACGGCCTCTTCCTTGTGTCCGGCGAGGAAGAGTTCCTGCACGCGTTCGGCCGCCTCCGGGAACCCGGCCGCCGCCATTCTCTCATTGTGGAAATTCTTCGATTTCGCGCCCATTCCGCCGGCGTATAAGGCGATCGGCTCTTTGGCGGCGTTCATGGCCGATCGCACATCGTCGGCCACATAGACAGGGTTGATCGCCACGATCTGGAAATCCTTCAAGGTACGACCATCGCTGCGGCGGGCTAGGCCCTCTTCCAAAAACGGACCGAACCGCTTGAGCGCACCTGGATACCAGCTCATCGAAACCCAGCCATCGGCGATCTCGGCGGTGAGTTTAATGTTTTCCCGCGTAGAGGTTCCCAACATGATCGGGATGTCCGGATTGCCATGCAATATGCTTTTGAGCGGTTTGCCCAGTCCGGTGGCGCCGGGGCCTGTATATGGCAGGGAAATCTCGCGTCCTTCATGCACCACGTTTCCTTCGCGGCGCAAAATCTTACGTACGATCTCCACGGTGTCCCGGAGGCGGTCCGCGGGGTTTCCCCAGGGCTGCCCATACCAGCCTTCGACGATCTGAGGTCCGGAGACGCCGAGGCCGAGAATCATGCGGCCCTCGCCTGACATGGCGTCGATTGTCTGCGCCGACATGGCGAGATTGGCGGGCGTTCGCGCCGCTAGCTGGCAAACGCCTGTCGCGAGTCTGATTTTCTTCGTAACCGCGCCGATATGGGCGAGCGGAGTCAACGCATCCGAGCCATAGCTTTCCGCAGTCCAAATGGAGTCGAAGCCGAGTTCTTCGGCTCGCTGAATCCTGCGGATCGGCAAATCCATCTGCGCGCCCGAATAGCCAATGAATATGCCCGTTTTCATCAATCTTCCTGTAGGTCGCAGCGACAACGACTCACGCCAAAGCAAGCGCGCCGGTCAACCTTCGTCCGGTACATCGCGGTCGGCGGTTTGCGGGGTGCGCGCAATATCGCGAGGGGCCTCGGGATCGATACGTTCAATCCGGTCGAGGTGGGAAGTCGGCAGGCGAGCCCAGGCGAAGCCGCCATCAACGGCCAATGTCGATCCGAGCACATAGTCGCCCGCCCGGCTGGCGAGAAAGATCGCGCCTCCGGCAGCGTCCTCCGGCGTGCCGACCCGTCCCGCTGGGATGATGCCGGAGACCAAATCTTCATGTCGCGTGGCAGTGCGGTTCATGCCGGAGGGGAAATGGCCTGGAGACAGGGCCGTTACTACGATGTGGTCCTTCGCCAGTTCGGCGGCCATCCGGCGGGTTAGGTGCGCTAGCCCGGCCTTTGCGGCGTGGTAGGCGTAGACCTCCAGATAATCGAGCGCGGTGGCGTCAGTGGATGTGATGTTAATGACCTTGGCCGGCTTCGCTGCGCTCGCTGCTGCCTTCAGGCTCGGGTGCAGTGCCTGTGTCATGAAGAAAGGCGACTTCATGCACAGGTCGACGGTCCTGTCCCATCCGCTTTCGGGAAAGTCGGTGAACTTCGCCGCCCAGGCTGTGGCGGCATTGTTCACCAGGATATCCAGCTTCGACTCCAGCGCGCGGAAGCTTTCTGCCACCGCGGTGATGCCGGCGACGGTCGACACATCGCCGGGCAGAGCGAAACAATTTGGCCCCAGTTCTGCTGCCGTTGCCTCGCAGTCCGCCGCCTTGCGGCCGTTTATATAGACCTTGGCTCCCGCGGCGATAAAGCCCGCGGCAATCGCCCGGCCGATACCACGCGATCCGCCGGTCACGAGAGCGACGCGTCCCTTCAGTGTGAACAGATCTTCCAGCGTCATTTCACGTTACCTTCTGCATTTCGGTTCTCGATCAAGCCGGTCGCTCTCAGGTCGTTCACATATTTGAAAATCAGCGGCGCACTCAGGTGCGGGATGTCGCCGTTCGGCCCGATGTGGTGGGCGCGGACGGCCGCCCGGAAGCGGTTGGCGGAAAGCATCGTCCCAGTATGTCCCGGCATCTGGTTTTGAAGCTGGTGAATAAGCGGCAAGGACGTCTGCTGCCGCTTTTGCTCGGGCAACGCCTTCAGAGCGGCGGTAAATCGCGCCACCCACTCCTGGTAGTCGGCAATTCGAGTGATCGGAACGCCTGCCTGGATCATCCAATCAACGAAAGTGTCGATGGATATCCCGTCTTCGTGCGGATTGACGACGTGATAGGTCTTGATCCCTTCTTTGGATGCCAGATCCAGCTCTGCCATTGCATGCGCGATGAAGTCGACTGGAAGTCCGTCGTAGTGCGGACGCTCGTCAGACATCTTGTAGAAGGACCCTGGTGCCAGACCAGTCGTTGCGATGCTGAGCAAAAGACGAGTGAACAGATCGGGTATGTTGAGCTGGCCGATGTAACGGCTGTGCGCCAGGATCATGTCACAGCGATAGATGGACACTCGCAGCCCAAGCCTGTCATGCGCCTCGCGGAGCAACACCTCGGCGGCCCACTTGCTCATGGCGTATCCGACCGCGTAACCGTCGGCGCCGATATCGAGAGGGGGATAAGCTGTGCGAACGTCCGCATCTTCGTCCAAAACCGACGAGCCGCCCGGCAGGAACGCGACCGCCATCGTCGAGACATTGCTGATCGGCTTCCTCTTTACGCCGATGGCCAGCCGGATCAGTTCGGCTGTGCCAACCACATTCGGCCCGAAGAGTTGGTAATACGGGAGGATGTGATTCACGAACGCGGCTGGATGCACGATGAGATCGACGGATTCAGCGCAACGTGCCCAGTCTTCGCGGGACAATCCCATGAGATGTTCGGCAAGATCGCCGTTCAGAACCTCAAGATGCTTTGCCGCCAACTCGGCGAAATGCTGCTTTAGTTCTGCATCACCGCTGTCGTACGTCGCGTAGAGGCGTCGTGCCGCATCCGCGGTGTCGCGTCCACGCACGATCGCCACGACTTTGCCGCCCACCTTCGCCATCCGTTCGAGCCATTCGAGGCACAGAAAGCGGCCGAGGAATCCCGTGGCGCCTGTTACCAGAACAGTGCGCACCTTGACGGCTTCCGGTGCGGCGTCGGCGGCGCTGGACACGATATCGTCACCAAGGAACTTCTCCAGCGTCAGGTCCTCGGCCTTCACCTTCGTTGCGCCGGCGCCGTGCACCGAGTTGAACGAAGGCTGAGGCTGCGAGGAGTCGCGCAGCCGCTCGATGTGCCGTGCCACATCGCGCAGGCTGCCTCTCGGATTGGAGATCACCCCAACGGGCACCTCGATGTCGAAGATCTCGCCCAGCAAAAGCGAGAAGGCGAGCGCGGCGAGCGAGTCGCCGCCCAAATCGGCAAAGCTGCAATCCTGGTCCGGATCAAGCGTATCAAGGCCCAGCGTCGCCTTGGCTGCGCCCACAACCGTCTCCAGAACCGTTGTCTCCGGCCCCTGTGCGCGCAGGCGATCCAGTTCGCGCATCTGCCGGTTCTCGATCTCGTCGTACATCGCCTCCAGCCGCGCGGAATAAGCGGCGATGAGGTTGGGGCGGGCATACTTCGCCGAGGCTGTAAGGAGCCGGTTTTCTACCGTGAACGGCTGGCGCTCGATAATGAAGTCCCGCGGGACTTCGTAAGATTGCAGTTCATTCGCCTGCGCGACGGACTGGATGGCCGCGCGCAACGCCGCACGGAGACCTTCCTCGTCGCCTTCCAGCCCCATCTGCCGAACCATGGCCCAATCGGGAACGATCACCGCAAGCAGGAACGAGCGCGTGCTCGTGCCGTAGATGAAGGTTTGCGCGATCAAGGGGCTACCGCTCGAAAACAGGCCTTCCAATCTTTGGACAGCGACGAACTCGGCCTGCGCGAGCTTCAGAACATTGTTGCGCCGATCGATATAGATCAGATGATCGGGCCCAAGCTCCTCCATGATATCGCCCGTGCGGAAATATCCCTCTTCGTCAAAAGCTTCGGCGGTAAGTGTTGGCTGGTTGTAGTAACCGAGCATGATGGTCTCGGTACGGACCAGCAATTCCCCGCGGGGATGCGGCTGGTCCGTCGTGTAGTAGCCGAGCGCCGGAACATTAGCGAGCTTGTAGTCGATTACCGGCGGTCGGGTGACCCTGGAGTTGAACAAGACGCCGGACACCTCGGTCGATCCAAACGCTTCGTCAAGCGGTACGCCCAGCAGATCGATGATGAAATTCCGGAGAGTCGGCGTAAGCGGCGCGGATGCAAAACCCGCCCTGACGATCCGCCCGCCGAGACGATCGCGGCGCCACTCCTGCAGCATTCGGTGGCGGAGCGTTTCCTTATTTGGATCGGCGGGCGAGCGGCGGCTGAAGTCGAGCTGGAATTGGCTATGGAAAATCTCGCAAAGGCGCGGGATGAGCTGCATGGTCGTAGGACGGGCGAGCCGAATGTCGTCCAGTAGCTCCGATAGATCGCTCTTCGTCAGGTAGGTGGTGCCACCGCTGGCCAGCGCGCGATACAGGGTTGTCGGGCCGAATGAGTGATTCATCGGCATGTAGTGGACGATGATGCCGGGAAACGGCATCGGAGCACGGACCGGCCGCTTGATGGCGACCTCCGGGATCATGGCGCCTTTTGGCAGCCCGGTGCTGCCCGAGGTGTAATAGATGGTGCAAAGCCGGCGATCCGATCCTGGCTCCGCGAATGGTGGCGCGGGCGGCATGCCCTCGCCGTGGACCAAAGCCTCGCTCATGGTGGTGATGAGGTCCGCCAAGCCGGCCTCCGCCAAGCGTTTGCGAGCGCTCGCCAGACGCTCGCGGTCATCGTCCACCGCCGCGTGATAGTCGAAGACCAACAGGCCCTGCGGCCGGTGGCCATTGAGGATCAGGTCCACTGCCGAATCGAGATGCTCGCAGCTTACCGCAAGCCACCGAGGCTTTATCTCGTCGAGGATGCCGTGCAATTGCGCCATCGCACCACCGGCCTGGATTGGTACCAGCACCGCGCCCTTGTGAATGCCCGCCAGCAGGACGGTGACATAGTCGATGCTGCCGAACCCGAGCGAGACCAGCATGTCGCCGCTGCGTAACGACCGGCTATCGGAGCCATCCCAGAAACTCGCCAGCGAGCGGACACGGCGCCACATTTCCCGATAGGTAAGGACGCCGAAGCACTCCGCCCTGACGCGGACGGTCCGTCCGCTGACGGCGTCCCGTAACAGCTGAGTAACACGTTCGCCCAGGCAGGGACGATCGGCATACCCCTCCATGACGGTCGCGAGAATCCGGGCGAGGGTGAGGCCTGGCTCGCATATGGCTTCAGAGATGATCGGATCGGGCGCGGCGTCCCGAAATTGCGCATCTTCCGCCATGAGACGTTCGAGCAAGGTCTTGCTATAGCGTTCCAAGTCGGCCGATGCCATTGTGCTCGTCCCGTTGGAGTTCATAAGCCCCAGCTATCCTGTGGCTGAATTATTCTTATCGCCACTAAACTAACGATCAATCGGCAGGTTATTGCAAAATGATCCGCCCTGGCAAGCGTGCAACAAGGAGCGGGCGATAGGGATGCGGCAGGGCTGGCGTTGCTTGAGTGCTGGCAACAGCGCCAAAGGACCGCGACTGTATGACTGGCCTTATTGCCTCATACCGGATGGCGCCCTTCCGGCCCGCGGCGGCTGTACGAGATAACAAGGTGCGATTGGAGCGGTCAGACGAACGCTTGACCTTCAGACGATTCAGAGAGGATCGAGATACAGGACTTGCTTGTTGTTATTCGGATGCCGTCGACCGAAAGGACTTTGATCAGCTTGACCAAGTCTTTGCCGTGGACGCAAGAAATTGAGACCGGTTTCTGACTACAGCTCGGCGACCGGGATTGGGAGTGCGGTCGTGTCTCAGGTCCGGCTCAATTTACCAGAAGGTCGCGCAAATTGTCGCGCATGATGCGGCGTACGGCGGTCGCGTCAATGCCCGAGAGCGACTCCATGAACTCCGCCGGCCGGGCCAGCCCTTCGGCATGCGGGAAGTCGGAACCCATCATGACGCGGTCCGCACCGATGCGGTTGACCAGTTCGCGCGTGTTGTCCTCATGGAACGGGACGACATAGACGTGGCGCTTGAACATCTCTGAAGGATGGGCCGGAAGGGTGCCGCCCGGCCAATCGCCGAACCGCCCCCACATCGCCGCCTTATTGAGTGTCTTCAACAAGTAGGGCACCCACGCGCAGCCGTTTTCCACGCTGATCACGCGCAACCCGGGAAAACGGCCGAAAAGGTTATGCAGGACCATTGCCGAAAGGGTCGTCATGATCGGGTGATCGACATGGAACATCGCGAACTGCAGCGCCGACGTGTCACGCGTCCCTGGTCGCAGCTTTTCTCCCCACGCCGTCGACTCTTGGAAGAAACCTGCCGACAGATGCAGTCCGATCGGCGCTTTCGCCTCTTCGACGCGTGACCAGAACGGATCGAACTTCTTATCCGCGATCGAGCATGGGTTGGCGCCGCCGCCCGGGGCCGGCCGCAGGTAGATCACCCGCGCCCCCGCCTTGAGCACGCGATCCAGCTCCTTCACCGCCAGCTCCGGATCGACCAGAGACAGGCAGGCCGTCGCGAATATGCGGCTATCTGAGCCGAAGCCCCAATCCTCCTCGATCCAGCGGTTATAAGATCGCAAGTTGGCGTAGAGCGTCTCCGGGTCGTCAAGCAGATCCTGTTCGATCCCGTTGGCGACCGAGGGAAACATGATCGTCCCCTCGACGTTCTGGTCGTCCATCAGCGCAAGCCGCGCGTTGCGATCACGAAAGGCAGGCTGCATCGCCGCCTCAGCCTGCGCCTCACCGAAACCGCTGAGGCCGGGATTCTTCAGAATCTCTTTGAACGATCCGGGCAGCTCGGTGCGATCGAACTTCACATTGCAAAATGTCAGAGGCTTATCGCCGCAATGCCAATATTCCTTGCCGTCGTCATGCCGTCTGGCCTGGATGGCGACGTCCGTGTATTTTGCCTCGATGTGCCGGCTGAAACAGTCACGGACCTCGTAGAAGTGATTATCTGCATCCCAAAGCGAGTATGGTGTGCCACTCATCGCATCGTCTCCTTAGTGCATCTGTACAGCAGATCGGCCAATTGGGTTATCTGGGTCACAGTCTCGGCACCGGATGGCCAAGGCTAATGCGATTTTTCCGTCAGCTTGACGGGAAAATCGCGACGAGCCCGCGCGGCGCCTGAACTCCGCTCCGGCACTCGGTCAAGACGCGGCGTCAATCGTCTCGACTTGGCTCCCGTCCGCATTGCTGGGGCGCCAGTTTTCGTCACACCATAACCGGGTTGCCAGAACATGTTGTGCATCACGGCGACGCGGCCATCGCGGATCGTGTATACGACGTGACATCTCAGCGTCAGCGTCTCACCGGCACGAAGTGGCCCCATGGGAAAATCGGGGCGGTCCTTTGAACAAACAAAGTCGACGTCCAATTCCGCGAATATGACATTGTCACCGTAACCGATGCGCTGCGGTCGTGCGATCTCCCTGATGCCATCCCGGATCATGTCGAGGAATGCAATGAACTGAGTTCGGCCGTGAAAGGGCGCACCCCCGCCGTCTACGATGCAGTCATCGGTAAACCACTCATTCACGAACTCAGCGTTTCGTCCGCTATTCAGCGATTCAATGTAAGATTGGTAATCCATTGTTACGGTCCCTTCCTGAGATGAGCGACACCTGGGGACGTGAAATCTGCCGCCGTTTGCCAACGGATGCTAGCCGCATGAGGCCGGGCGAGGAGTCCGTTCAGTGCTGCAATCAAGCCGACGGGTTGTTCGATCATCACGTGATGCCCGGAAAGAGGAACTGCGACCGGTTGTCCGCAAGAAGGGAGGTTCTGTACAAACCTCTGGATCTCGGCCTCCCGCACCACATCGCTTAGGGATCCATAGATCAAGTCGACCGGCAGAGGGGCACCGACGAACAAGTCGACCGGATAATCAGGCAGCAGTTTGCCGAACAGCTGAGGGTCGAACTTCCAGCTCCAGCCTCCTTCTGGCGCCGTCCGCATGGAATGGCTCGCAATATAGTCCATAATCGCCGGGACGGCCTGGCGGGGCGGAGGAATCAACTTGAAACGCGCTTTCGCCGTCGCGGGGTCCGGATATCGACGAAGCGGCCGCACGTCCACGTCAGGCTCTTCGCCGTTCAGCCACACTTTCGCGTCTACGATGATCACCCGATCAATCAGGCCCGGATATTTCAAAGCCGCATAAAGGGCCGGTAGGGCCCCAAAACTGTGCGCAACGAGGGTAACCCGGCCAAGATCGGCGCTGCGAGCGACGCTGATGAGTTCCTTTGCGTATTGGCGCCGGGAGTATTCGGGCCGCCAATCACTGTCGCCCATGCCGGTAAAGTCAGGGGCAAGGACGGTATATCGCGACATCAGTTGCGGTGCGATATGGTCCCACCACCGCGCATGTGCAAGAAATCCATGCACCAGCATCAATGCCGGCTTGTGAACGTCCGACGGATTCCACCACCTGTAGCACACCTTAGCGCCCTCGACCTCGACGGACCGGACCACCGGGTGGTGCGACCATTCGGAGTCGAGCCATCGCGAAATTGGTGAGAGGTTCGCTTCTGGGATATGGTCCATCAGTTCTAACCTCTCTGGAACATCGCCAGCGTTGGGTCTAGCGGATCAACACTACAGCGACTGTCCGTCGTCGACTGTGATCGCTGAGCCCGTCACCTGCTGAGACAGGTCCGACGCGAGGAATAACAACGGCGCGTCGAGGTCGGAGAGGCTGTTCAGCCGCTTTCGCGGAAACGATTGGACCTGCTTCTGTCCGCCCGGCGAGTCGAACCATTCCGAGTTAAGGTCCGTGCGGATCCAGCCGGGACAGATCATGTTGACGTTGATACCCATGCGGATCCAGTCGCGGGCCATCACCCGCCCCATCTGGATCACCGCGGCCTTGGTCGCGCTATAGGCAGCGAGCCCGGGATTGACGTCGAAGGCGGTGATTGACGAGGTGAGTACGATCCGCCCGCGGCCGCTCTGCTCGCTGCCCGCACGGATCATGCGCCGCGCTCCTTCACGTGCTGTCAGGAATACGCCGCGCAGGTTGATGGCGGTCATCTCGTCGAAGACTTCCACCGTTTGATCGAGAGTCGGTCCGCCCGTGCTGGTGCCGGCGTTGGCGATCACCGTGTCGACGGGGCCGAACGCCTTTTCGGCCGCATCGAAGGCGGCAATGGTGGAGGCCTCGTCGGTAACGTCCATGGACGCGGCGATCGCCGTCCCGCCAGCGTTGGTGATCTGCGCGACCAGATTATTCAGCCGGTCGCCCCGTCGGGCGCACAGGACCACCCGCGCTCCGGCTGCCACCAGCAGGCGGCCCCAATGGGCGCCGATTCCGGAGGATGCGCCGGTAAGCAGGGCGACGCGTCCGGTGAGATCGAAGGCGGGTACGGAGGGAAGGGCATCGCTCGACTTGATTTCGGTCATTGTCATTTTCCTCAGGGTTCGATGGCGGACCGGAGCTGCGGAAGCGGGGCTGTTTTGCTCACCATTTCTCCTTGAAAGCTCTTTCGCGAAGCGCGCTCTTCAGGATTTTACCCGCCGGCGAGAGCGGCAGCTCTTCGACGATCGTCAGACTGCGGGGCAGCTTGTAGCCCGCCAGCCTGGGCCGGCAGTGAGCGATGATGCTCTCGTATTGTGGCTGGGTGCCCGCTCGCGGCACGATCACGGCATGTACGCGTTCCCCCCACAGGGCGTCCGGCACGGCGATGACGGCAGCCTGTCCGACATCCGGGTGCGTGGCCAGCACGTTCTCCACTTCAGCGGAATAGACGTTCTCCCCGCCGGTCACGATCATGTCCTTGAGCCGGTCGACGACGGTCAGGTAGCCGTCCGCATCCATGGACCCCAGGTCGCCGGTATGCATCCAGCCGTTGCGCAGCACCTGCGCGGTGGTGTCCGGGTCCTGCCAATAGCCGAGCATCACATTCGGCCCGCGCGCGACGATTTCGCCAATCTCGCTGGCGGAGCATTCGACCCCCTCGGGATCGAGGATGCGCACTTCGCAAGTCGGTGTGGCCCGTCCGGCCGAACGTAACCTCGCGGCCGTGCGGCGCTCCGGCAGATGGTCCGATGGCGGAAGCACCGTTGCAACCGGACCCAGTTCGGTCATGCCGTAGGCCTGTACGAAGTCAGCGCCAGGGAGCGCCGCCATGGCCCGATCGAGGAGCGCTTCGTCGATCGCTGCGGCCCCATAGCGCAGGCGCCGAACGCTGGGCAGGCCCGCGGTGCGAAAATCCGGATGGTCGATGACCAGGCGGAGCATGGTCGGAACCAGGAAGAGCTCCGTCACGCGCCAGAGGTTGACGGCCGCGATGAGCGTCGGGGGATCGAAGGTAGGAAGGAAGGCGCTGGTGGCGCCGACCGTCAGCGCCAGGAAGAGGTTGCACAAGGCCCCGATGTGGAACAGTGGCGCGACGTGGAGATGGACCTTGGTGGCGGGAGCATCCGTTGCGACGAGGATGCCGAAATTGGAGGCGGCGATGTTTGCGTGGCTCAGCATCACACCCTTGGGTCGGCCCGTGGTGCCGCCGGTGTACAGGAGGGCGGCGAGGTCGTCTCCTTTGCGCAGCGCGTCCGGAACGGGCGAAGCACCGGCGAGCCACTCATCGTAGACGATCATCGCGTCCGAAGGCCTTTCGGTCATGGCGACGACCCGGCTCACGTCGGGCGCCTGCGGCAGAGCATCGCCAGCGATCGCGACGAATTCCTCGGCCAAGAGCAGAAACCGGGCGCCGGAATCGAGCAGCGACGCGGCGATTTCGGGCGGACTCCAGCGCCAGTTCACCGGCGTGATGACGCCGCCCGCCCAGAAGACGCCGAGCACATAGACCAAGTAGTCGACTTGGTTGCGCGCCAGGAGCGCGACGCGGTCTCCCGGCTGCAGGCCGTCACGCTGCAGCGCACCCGCAAACCGGGCGACCCGATCAGCAAGTTCAGCCCAGGTGAGTTCGCTCCGTTCGTCGCGGGCGGCGCATGCCTGCGGGCTTTGGCGCACATGACGATGAAGCGCCTGGGTCAGGTGCACGCGCCCGCACTCCGACAGCCCGCTGCAGATGCATCGGCTGGCCGAGCAGTCTCGATCCCATCGTCCGCGGGCGGGCTCATTTGCCCTCGAACTTGGCGGGCCGTTTCTCCAGCACGGCGGCAACGCCTTCGCGATGATCGCGGCTGAGATGGAGCAGGGATTGCGTCGAAGCGGCGAGCTCGAGCGCGGCCTCGTATCCAATGCTCTGGCCCTGGCGCATCAGTCGCTTGGTGAGGCGTAGCGCGTGCGGCGCCTTCTTCGCAATGCGCGCGGCAAGCGCACGTGCTTCGTCCATCAGCTGGTCGTCCGGGGTGACCTTGCTGACGAGACCCCATTCAGCAGCGGTGGCCGCATCGATCAAGTCGCCGCTGAACAGCATCTCAGCCGCGCGGCTCGTACCCACGACCCGTGGCAGCAGCCAGGCGCCGCCATCCCCCGGAATCAGGCCAAGCGTCACGAATGGCACGCCGAACCGTGCAGAGCTTCCCGCGATCCGCACGTCTGCCATGCAGGCGACGTCGCAGCCGAGCCCTACCGCAGGTCCGTTGACGGCTGCGATCAGGGGGACATCGAGCCCAAAGACCGACCGTGCGATGCGGTGGACGTTGTTCTGATACTGATCGCGAATCTGGGTCCCGCCACCGGCGAAGGCCCCGGAAGCTTCATGCATGGCCTTGAGGTTTCCCCCGGATGAAAAGGCCCGTCCGGCGCCGGTGATGATGACGCAGCGGATGTCGAGATCGTCGTTGATGGCCTGGAAGGTTTCGGCGAAGGCTTGCCCATCGCCCAGCTCACCCAGTGAATTGAGCATGTCCGGCCGGTTGATCGTCAGGATCAGGACATGTCCGTCCCGCTCGGTGGTAAACAGCGTCACGTTGAGGTCATCCCCTTAGTCCGATTGGCGCTCAGCGATCTGCGACGTCGTCTGTGCACTCTTCCAGTCGCGCTTGATCTTCTTCGCCAGGCTCCATTTGTGCACCTCGGTCGGGCCGTCGTAGATGCGAAATGCGCGAACCTCGCGGAACACCTGCTCGACAATCGTGTCCTCCGTCACGCCATGCCCGCCCATCACCTGCACGCAACGGTCCGCTACGCGCATCAGCGCCTCAGACACCGCGACCTTGGCCATTGAGCTCTCGATCGTGCCGAGCGAGCCGGAATCGAGCACGTCCGCGCACCAGTCAATCATCAGCTCGGCCTGCTTCAGGTCGATCAGGTTCTCGGCCAGCATGAAGCCGACGCCTTCGTGGTCGATCAACAGCTTGCCGAAGGCCATTCGGCGGTTGACGTAATCGGTGGCGACCTCCTGAGCGCGGGTGCAGGCGCCGTGCCATCGCATGCAATGAGAAAGCCGCGCGGGGCTGAGTCGGATCTGCGCATATTCGAACCCTTCGCCGCTCCGGCCGAGCATCTGCTCGGCGGGCACGCGAAGGTTTTCGATCCGCACCGTCGCATGGCCTCCGGGCATGGAATTGTCGATGGTGTTGGGCACGCGCTCGATGACGATGGCGGGATCCGGAAGATTCACCACGAACATGCATGCGCCATCGTCGGACTTGGCCATGACGATGCCCACCTTGGCGCCCAGGGCGCCGGTGATAAAGGCTTTCCGCCCGTTGATCACCCAGTCGTTGCCGTCCGGCTGACAGGTCGTCTTCATCATCGACGGATCCGAGCCCGCGCCCCCATCGGGCTCGGTCATGAAGAAGGCGGAGCGCGCCTGGCCGGCGACCATCGGCTTGAGAAAGCGTTCCTTCAGCTCAGGACTTCCTACCTTGCCGAGCAAGTACATGTTTCCCTCATCCGGCGCGGCGGTGTTCATGGCCGGAGGCCCAAGTGGGGACAGGCCGGTTTTGTGCAAGACGAAGGCGGTTTGCCGCTGCGAAAGGTGCGAACCATCCGGCAGAATATGTGGCGTCATCACTCCCGCCGCGATCGCCTTTTGGCGCAACTCGAAGATTAGCTCGTCGGTGGGTGCGTGATGATGGTCGCGCCGCGGGTCCTTCTCGTACGGAATCACGACCTCGCGAACGAAGACTTCCACTCTGCGGGCGATCTCTCGGGTCTTGTCCCAGGTGACGTTGGTTTTGCTGGCAGATTCGAACATGATCTCGTTCCAGTTTCGGAAATAGGGGGCCCGCGAAGAGAAATATCTACCGACCGATCGGTAGACGTCGTCTTTTTACGGCCGATGCGTCTCGGATGCAAGTCCGAATTTCCCTTGGCAGAACGCCGGCAGGCGAAATCGGCAGCGTCGTGCGCGGTGCATGACTTGGCCCGTATCAGCGTACGACGTAGGGCTCCTTCTTAGTGGCGGCGCGGACCGCGGCGCGGTCGGCGGCAGTACCCGGGTTGCCGACCTGCGCGTACAGATAAGAGTTGCGGACGGCGGCCGAATAGGGGAGGTCGAGCGATTCCCACATCACCCGCACGGCGCCTTGCGCGGCCGAGCTCCGTCTGCTGGCGATGAGCGCGGCGATTTCGCGCGCGCGCGCCGCCAGCTTGCCGTTCTCGACGATTTCGCTGACGAGATGGATCCGCAGCGCCGTGTGCGCGCCGATCCGCTCGGCATTGCCCATCAGGCTCATGCGAAGGATCTCCCCGTAGGGTATCCGTCGAGACACCCCGACGGGCTCGCAGGCGGCAACGAGGCCGAAGGATATGTGTGGATCGAAGAACTGAGCGTCTTCGGAACAGATGATGATGTCGGCTTGGTTGATGACATAGAAGCCGCCCCCGGCGCAAAGCCCGTGGACCGCCGCGATGACGGGCTTCCAGACGAGATTGGTCTTGGCGCCGAACGCCTCCGCGGGGCTGCGCTCCCGGAACGGATCGTCGGGAAAGAGACTGATCTCAGTCGCGACGTCGACACCGGTGCAGAACGCGCGGCCGGGCACGGCCTGCACGACGACGGCCCCTATCTCGTTGTCCTGACGAACGATCGACCACGCGGCCCGCATCTCGTCGAGCATTTGCTGGTTGAAGGCATTCAGCCGTTCGGGCCGGTTGAGACTGATGGTAGCCACGCCGTCATCGCTCTTGTCGAATATGATGGTCTCGAAGTTCATGCGGGATCCTTAGGCTCTCGGGAAGGTTGTGAAGCTCAGGCGCTGCGATCGGGCCTGAGGGCGAGTGAAGGACGAGGAGTTAGCTTACTGTTGCGCGTCGTAGGATGTTTTAAAAGTCGACGTCGCGAGTCACCACGCTTTAGATTTCAGAAAATTCGTTACCCACGACCAAGGTTCGGTGCTGGGCGACGAAAAGCCTCCCCAACGCCCGGCTTGGCGTAGCCTGGCGCCCACGAAAAAACATAACAATAAATATTTGCATACCGATCATTCATTAGTCAACCGACCGAGCCTCGATGCTATGTATGTAGCAGGTTACGCGTTATGCCTACCACTTATGCTGCAATCGATGCCCCGTGCAATAGAGGATCGGTCCCGCTCGACCCGGTGCCTGTCATTTCCACGCGTCATTCCGATGTTGCGAACTTAACTATTGCGCGTTAGGCTGACTGCTGCACTCTACTAATGCACTCATAAGATCAACTAGATCAACTCGTGGGTTCCGCAAATGTTCGATCCCGCTAACCTCGTACCGCGACTTCGTCAGTTCGTCACCTCTCCGCCCGAGCGCGACTTCGTCGAGTTTGAAGGCCGCTGGTGGACAGCGAAGGACGTCGCGCGGATAGGGCGCGAAATCGGCCGCCTCCTTGACGACGTCGGCGTTCCAGCGGACGTGGCGATCGGGGTCGTGGTGCGCACCCATGTGGAGTCGGCTGCGGCGCTGCTCGGGTTGGTGGCGGCGGCTCGCCCGGTCACCATGATTCAACCCTATCAAGCCAGCTCTCTTGTAGCCCGCAACGTGGCGACGCTGAATCTCGCTGTCGTCATCGCGGAGGAGGAGGACTGGACCGACGATCTCCGCGCCTGCTTGGAAGACGGGCGCATCGGCATCCTGCTGCCGAAAGATATGGGACCGCCAAGATTCTCCTCGCCTCCGCCGGATACACTGCTGGAGCCGCACCGTGCGCACCGGCGGATGGTCGTCGAGGTGCTGAGCAGCGGAACGACGGGAGCACCCAAGAACATTCCGCTCGAGATTTCGGCCTTGGTCAGGGGCGTTCAAATCATTACGGTCGCTGGCAACAACGTCGAACGGCAAGTGGAATTCCTATTCGCGCCACTGACCTCCATTGGCGGAATTCTGCCCTTGCTCGCGTATCCTCTGGTGGGAGCGCGTTTTTGTATGTTCGAGCGCTTCAAAGTCGACACATGGGTCGATGCGGTGAAGCGGCACCGGCCAAAATCGGCAGGGGCGACTCCCGCCATTATCCGCTCAATTCTCGAGGCGCAGGTTCCGCCGGAGGCACTCGAGTCAATAAAGGTCATGTATGGCGGGGCAGGTCCGCTCGACATTGATACCCGCAAGCACTTTGCGGAAACCTACGATATCGACCTATGCTGGGGCTATGGGGCCACCGAATTCGCCGGCACTCTCGCCGGATGGACCCCGCAGCTCAAGGCGGAGCTCGGCGGGGACCGCCCGAACAGCGTAGGACGAGCCCTGCCGGGCATCCGTGTCAGGGTCACAGACCCCGAGACCGGCGCCGAGCTCCCGGTCGACATGGAGGGGCGGTTGGAAGCGACCATTCCTGGGATATCGGAGGATTGGATCAAGACCAATGACTTGGGGAAGATCGACGCTGACGGGATCATCTATGTCTTCGGGCGCCTGGACGGCGCGATCAATCGAGGCGGTTTCAAGGTCTTGCCTGAAGCCATAGCCGATGCATTGCGCCTGCACCCGGCGGTGAGAGATGCGGGGGTCATAGGCGTTCCCGATCCGAGATTGGGCGAGGTACCTCTGGCCGCAGTCGAGCTGGTCCGCGGCGCGGAGCCGGTGACGGGCGAAGACCTGCGGGCGTTCACGCGGCAGCACCTGCCGTCGCCGTCCGTGCCGGTAGACGTCCGGATTTTCGAGGAACTGCCCCGTAACGCCATGCTCAAGATAAATCTGCCGGCGCTGCGTGCAATGTGCGAGGTCCCCGCAGCGAAATAGACAAGGAGAAAGGCTGCGTTGGTCCTAGCAACAGACGCGAAGTCTTGGCCATCTCCCGGTCAGTCCAGTGGGTAACCTCGCCCAACAGCTCCGAGCAGGTCTGGACCGCGACCTTGGCGACGGCCAAAGCCCCGCAAAATCTCTTGCGTCGCGGCTTCGTCTCACCTAACCTAACTATCGATCATTCGGCATGTGCGTTGTGGGGCTTCGATGGCAGTCATTTCCAGCACGATTTCGGATCGGGCGGACACATTCAAAGAGAACCGGGGGCGTTATCTCCAGCTCGTCGCCAACTTGCGCCAAAGACGCGCTATCGCGCGCAGTGGCGGGGATGAGAACGCGCGGGCGCGCCATCTCGGCGCCGGCAAGATGCTTGCGCGTGAGCGTATAGACGCCCTCCTGGATCGAGGATCTCCATTCCTTGAAATCTGCACCCTGGCCGGCGGCGCCTCGGATTCGGCTGCGCCACTCGGAGCTGGCATCGTCACCGGCGTCGGCATGGTCAAGGGCCGCGCTTGCATGGTGATCGCAAACGAGGCCACTGTGAAGGGCGGTACCTATTTCGCCCAGACCTGTCGCAAGCACGTGCGAGCGCAGCAGGTCGCCTGGCAGCATGGACTGCCGAACCTTACATTGGTTGACTCCGGGGGGGCGTTCCTTCCGGAGCAGGCCGGAATCTTCCCGGACGCCGGACAGTTCGGCACCGTGTTCCATCAGATCGTGCGCCAGTCCGCTGACGGCATCGCGCAGATCTCGAGCGTTCACGGGGCGTGCACCGCAGGCGGTGCCTACATACCCGCTCTGTCGGATCAGACGATCATCGTGCGCGGTCAAGGCTATATGCATCTCGGCGGGCCGGAGATCGTGTATGCCGCGACGGGTGAACGCGTCGATCGCGAGACCTTGGGTGGCGGAGAAATGCATTCGCGCGTCAGCGGCGTCACCGATCACTTGGCCGACAATGATCAACACGCTCTGCGGATCATGCGCGAACTCGTCGGCGACTTGCCGCGACAGCGCGGGTACGTCCGGCCGCCGGCAGCATCCGCGCCGCCACGATACGATCCCCAGGAAATTTACGGTATCGTGAGCAAGGACCCCCGGATTCCGACGAACACACGCGAGATTCTGGCTCGCCTCGTGGACGACAGCGAGTTCGATGAGTTCAAGCCACTTTATGGCGACACGCTCTTGTGCGGCTTCGCACGCATGCACGGATTTGAGGTGGGCATCCTCGCGAACCAGGGCGTGCTGTTTACTGAGTCCGCGCTCAAAGCCGTCCACTTCATCGACCTATGCTGCAAGCGGAATATCCCACTGCTCTTCATGGCCGACATCACCGGGTACATGGTCGGACGTGATGCCGAAACAGGAGGTATCTCAAAAGCCGGCGCTAAAATGATCACGGCCATGTCTTCGGCCAATGTGCCGAAGTACAACATCATCATCGGCAATTCGTACGGCGCGGGCTACATGGGCATGTGCAGCCGGCCCTTCCAGCCGACGTTCGCCTTCGGCTGGCCGAACGGACGGGCCGCGCTGATGGGGCCCGAGCAGGCCGCCACGACCTTGGCGATGGTCCAGCGGGCCAAGCGGCAACGCGACGGGATTGCGTGGTCGGAAGAAGAGGAGGCCGCATTCCGTTCGCCGATCTTCAGCGAGTTCGAAACCTTTCAGGACATCTATAACTTCTCGTCGCACCTCTGGCTCGACGACATCATCGATCCAGCCGAAACCCGGGACGTGATGGGTCTCGTCCTGGATCTCGCCGCTCGCACGCCCCCGCGCGACACCCGTTTCGGCATTCTCCGGATGTGATGTGATGATCCGTAAGCTTCTAATCGCCAATCGGGGTGAAATCGCGATCCGCATCGCCCGGACCTGCCGGCGTCTAGGGATACCTTTCGCCGGCGTGCACTCGACGGCCGATCGCAACGCGCTGCATGTTCGAGACCTGAAAGAGTCCTACGAAATTGGCGAGGCCCCGCCCTCCAAGAGCTATCTGAATATTGAGGCGATTCTGCACGCGGCGCGCAAGGCCGGCGCAGACGCCATTCACCCTGGCATCGGCTTCCTCGCGGAATCGCCCGAGTTCGCGACCGCGGTGGAGGGCGCCAACCTGATCTTCGTCGGGCCGCGCCCCAAGTCGTTGGCGGACTTCGGCGATAAGTCGATGTCCAAAGCGTTCGCCGTCGCCGCCGGTGTCCCGATCATCGAAGGAACCGAACAGCCTTCGGCGGACGTCGCCTTCCTGGTCAAGAGCGCCAAGAAAATGAAGTTGCCGCTGATGCTCAAAGCGGTTGCGGGTGGCGGCGGCCGCGGATCGCGCATCGTGCATAGCTACGACGGGCTCGCCGAAACGGTCGAGAGCGCGATGCGCGAGGCCCAATCGGCCTTCGGCAAGCCGGATCTGATCATCGAGAGCTTCGTCGCATCCGCCCGGCATGTGGAAGTGCAGGTCGTGGGCGATGGCCATGGCCGCATCATCCACCTCTACGAACGCGAGTGCTCTCTGCAGCGGCGTTTCCAGAAGATCATCGAGGAGGCGCCCGCTCGGCATCTGAGCGACGACATGCGCGAACGCATCATTGCCGATGCCGTCCGCCTCGCGGGCGGTGTTGAGTACCGGAGCGCCGGTACATTCGAGTTTCTGGTCTCGGGCGGCAGCCATTACTTCCTGGAGTGCAACCCGCGCTTGCAGGTCGAACATACGGTCACCGAGGAAATCACCGGGATCGACATTGTCGAGCTTCAGCTCCGGGTCGCGGCTGATGGCGCTTTGCCGATTCAGCAGGCCGATGTCGCGATGCGCGGGCACGCCATCCAGGCGCGGCTCTACGCCGAGGATCCCGCCAGGGAATTCCTCCCGTCAACGGGGCCGATCCTGGCCTTTGATCCGCCGATCACCGACCTCCGGCTCGAGACCGGGATCGAAACCGGATCGATCGTGACGCCGCACTACGATTCGTTATTGGCGAAGCTGGTCGTGCACGCTCCGGACCGGCGATCCGCGCTTGGCCGGCTGCGCTCGGCGCTCATGGCCACCACGGTACTGGGAGTCGAGACAAACCTTGACCTGTTGGCGCTGCTTTGCGGCGACCCACATGTCATCGACGACAAAGTGGACAACCGTTACATCGACCGGGTTTTGCCGGAGCTGCGGCTCGGGCTGGCCGCGGCGCCCGATGTGGTGGCGGTAGCGGGTGCGCTCGAATTTCATCTTTCCTTGCCGGTGCCGGACGGTGGCCCGTGGCGGTCCTCGGATTTCGGCTCATGGCGTTTGCGCAGCGACGGCGAGGACGCCACCCGCTGGCTCGGTGCCCTGAACCTGGAAGCGCGCGGCCAGACTTTCCATCTGCGGCGCTGGGCGGCGGGTCGCAATCACTATGTGATAACGGTCGATGGAGAGGCGTTCACGGTCGAGCTGGCGCCGCTCGCGAACGACACGTATGTGGTGAAGGTGGGCGAGAAGACCTGGGTCGGTCGCGCCGTTATCGCCGACGGCATCGTCCACCTGGCGACTCCGGCAGGGTCGCTGAAGCTGACCCTCAGCAATCCCCTGGAGAATGAAGGCGCTGGTTCCGTCGCGGACGGCAGGGTGATGTCCAACATGATGGGCGTGGTCATCAAGGTGAATGTCGCCCCCGGCGATTATGTCTCCAAGGGCCAACCGATCGTGATCCAGGAATCCATGAAGATGGAGCTGACCATCGCGGCACCCTGTCCCGGTAGAGTGAAGTCGGTATTGTGCAGCGCGGGCGAAATGATCGAGCGCAACGTTCTTGTCGTCGAGATCGAGCCCCAGGCGGCGGAGGAAGTGGCGTGACCGATCTACCCAAGAAAGTGATTTTCCACGAAGAGGGTCCCCGTGAGGGGTTCCAGATCGAGAAGGGAAGCTTCTCGATCGAGGACCGCGCGGCGCTCGTTGACGCCCTGGCGGCGTCCGGCCTGGAGCAAGTTCAGGTGGGTTCGTTCGTCAGTCCTAAGGCCATTCCGAGCATGGCCGACATCGATAAGCTGTTTGCGGCGATCAAACCGATTCCGGGAGTCCGTTACACCGCGTTATGGCTCAACGAGAGCGGGTACCGGCGGGCCTTGGCGGCGCCCAACATTTTCATCGACGGCAAAATACTTCTCTATACCACCGAGGCCTTCAGTCAGCGCAACAACAACTGTTCGGTCGCGGAGATGCGCAAGCGTCAGGCGGACTGGGTCGATCTCTACCTCGCCGACGGCTTTCAATACGAGTCCGCCTATATTCTCACCGCCTTCGGCTGCAACTATGAAGGGGATGTTCCGCTTCAGACGGTAGTCGAGACATCTGCTTACGCGCTCGACCTCGCGCGTGAACGTGGCCAGCCTCTGCCGCGAATTATCCTGGCCGATACGGTCGGCTGGGCGAACCCGGAAGAGGTCAAGCGTCGGGTTGGCGCGGTGCGAAACCTAGCGCCGGACGCTCCGATTGGCATGCACTTGCATGACACCCGAGGCATGGGCGCCGCCAACTTCTATGCCGCGCTGGAGATGGGCGTCGACATGTTCGACAGCTCCGTGGCGGGACTCGGCGGGTGCCCCTTCGCCAATCACGCTAATCAGCACGGCGCCGGAAATATCTGCACCGAGGACATGGTGCTCATGTGTCAGGAAATGGGTATCGAGACCGGGATCGACTTGCCGGCGCTGCTCGAGGCTGCTCGGTTGGCTGAGCGTGTCATCGGGCGGCCGCTGTCAGGCAAGAGCATGCATGCCGGCCTGCCGAAGCATTCCCGGGGTACCGCATGCCACGACGTGTGATGCCCAATCGCCTGCCGGATTGAGCGCCTACATTACTCCCCGGCCGACAGCTCAGGGCTACAACACGCCGGTTCCGGTAGGTGCTGCGTGTCCGCCCGGGCCTCTGCGATAGCTTAATTGGAAAGCGGCAAAATGCGTGTTGAAATAAACGAAGAGCAGCAGCTCCTCAAATCCACCTTCGAAAGGCTGTTCCAGGCCAAGTCCACGCCGGCGCGTATCCGCGCATGCGAGCCCCTCGGCTATGACCCCGAACTCTGGACGGAGCTTGTCGGTATGGGAATTCCGCTCGCGCGCGTTGAGGCAGAGAAGGGCGGGTTGAACCTCTCGCTCCTGTCCGCTGCGCTTATCGCCGAAGAGGCTGGGCGATACGCGGCGTCGGCACCTCTGCTGGAATCGATCGTCGGAACTCGCCTGCTAGCGCAGGTTGGCGGCGACGACACGCGTGATCTGCTGGATCGCGTGGTCAATGGAACAGCGATCGTGTCCATTGCGCTCGTTCCCGTCGATGAAGCGCCCACCCAGCTCGTGCCCGCCGGCGCTGTGGCCGATGCCGTGATCGCACTGCGCGGCGACGCGTTGATCCTGGTCGTCTCGGGTCGCGGAGAACATGTCCCGAATACGGGCAAGCTTCCGCTCGCGAGGTGGGATCTGTCGCAAGGCGGCGTTCTATCAACCGGTGACGACGCGGCGGCGCACTACCAGGCCGCGATCGAGGAATGGCGCCTGCTGGCGGCGGCGATGCTGGTGGGCGCGGCGGACCGAGCCCTTCGGCTCGCCTCGGATTACGCCAACGAGCGGCATCAGTTCGGACGCCCGATCGGAAGCTTCCAGGGCGTGGCGCACTCGCTGGCCGACAGTTTGTCCGAGATCGACGCCGGGCGGATCACCCTCTGGAAAGCGATCACGGGGATCGCCAACCATGGCGACGACGCTCCCGGACTCGCGGCTTTGGCCTACTGGTGGTCTACGCAGGCGGCCAATCGCGCCGTGCACCGAGCGCTGCGCACATTGGGCGGCTATGGACTGAGTCTGGAGTACGACGTCCAGCTCTATCACCGCCGGGTGATTGGGCAGATTCTCAGCGGCGGCGATCCGCAGAAGGTCCTCAGGGCCGCCGGCGATCGGCTATTCGGCGGCAGCCGGGTCGCCATGCCTGATGCGGGGGAAGCGACAATGAGTTTCGAGCTTCCGGAGCACTCGCAACGCGTGGCTGCTGAGCTCAGCCGCTTCTTCGACGGCAACTTTACGCCGCAGATGAAGGCGAAGGCGCACCATTCGACCTCCAGTCATGACAAGGATTTTCATCGCAAGCTTGCGCAGCGGAAATTTTTCTTCAAAGCTTGGAAGGGGGCGGAGCCTTCACCTTCTCCCGCGAGCGACGGCTTCGCCATTGCGGCGGTCATGGAAGAGAGGGGTTACACCACCCACATCATCTCGACGACCGATATGGTAGGCCAGGTGGTGGAGCGGCTCGGCTGTCCAGAGCTCCAGGCAGAAGTTCTTCCCCGCATCTTGGGCGGCGAAGCCGTTTGCAGCCTCGGCTTTTCCGAACCGGGCGCAGGTTCGGATGTCTTTTCCGCTGTCACCCGCGCGGCTCGCGACGGCGAGGACTGGCTCATCAACGGCCAGAAGATGTTCACGACCGGTGCGCATTACGCCCACTATGTTCTGCTGCTGGCTCGAACAAGCAGCAGCGGAAAGAAGTACGAAGGGCTGACGGTGTTCCTGGTTCCGACCGATCTGCCGGGGTTCAGCTTTCAGGCCGTCCATACCTATCAGGATGAACGGACCAACATCAGCTTTTACAGCGACATTCGCTTACCGGACCGCTACCGTCTCAGCGGGGTAGGGGAGGGCGCGTCGGCCATGGGAATCGTGCTGACGCTGGAGCACAGTGCAGCAGGAGCCATGTTCCACGGCCAGAACGAGATGATGAAAGCGGCCAGGCTCTGGGGACAGACACAGGTTGGCGGCAAGGCTCCCTTCGACAGTGCCGACATCCGCACCCGCTTCGCCGCGGTCACGGCGCGTTTCGAGGCTGCGCACTCCTTGGTCGCGCGCAGCCTCTGGGCTGCCGACAACAATCGCCATCATCGTGCTTGGGGCCCGATGGCTAAGATGTTCGTGACCGAAGCGCATCTCAGCAACGCCTGGGAGATCTTGCAGATGGGTGCGCCCGACAGCGGCCTGACCAGCAAGGATCCGCTCGGGGTCGTGGAATTGGGTCACCGCCGGGCGTATGGTTCGACGATCTACGGGGGAACGAGCGAGATCCACCGCAGCTTGGTTGCAGAGCAGGGGCTGGGCCTTCCAAAGAGCCGCAGCTGAGTCCGCGGCCAATGTCGCATGGGGGAGGCCTCCGCCGTGCAGGGCTGTTACGTTCCGGACTTCGCCGGAAGGCGGGCGAGACGCCCGCCCCACTCAAGTCAACGGTTATTGTTTTAGAGGCGGACGTACCTTAACTCCAGCACTGCTTGATTCGCTCTTCAGCAGGAGGTGTTTCTCATGGGATATCTCGAAGACCGCGCCGGCTTGGCGGGCAAGGTCGCCGTGGTGACGGGCGGCGCCGGCGGCCTCGGTTGGCCCATATCGCGCGATCTGGCGCGGGCGGGTGTTCATGTCGCCGTTTGCGACCGGGACCCCGAGGCAATCAGAGCCGTGCAGGCCGAACTCGGCGCCATGCCGGTGAAGACGCTGCTGCGGAACGCCGACGTGCGCGAACCGGAAGCGATGGCGGCGTTCTTCGAGGAGATCGACGCTCACTTCGGCCGCGTGGACATTCTGGTGAACGTGCCGGGCGGGGGATTCGTCGCGCCACTGATGGACACCAACGTGAAGGGCTGGAACGCCATCATCCGGCAGAATTTCCTTTATGTCCTCGACACCACCCAGCACGCCGTGCGCCGCATGCGGGCGCAAAAGTCAGGCGGCAGTCTGATCTACGTGACTTCGATCGAGGCGGAACGCGCGGTGCCGAACCGCGCCATCTATGGCGCGATGAAAGCTGGCGTCACCAGCCTCGCCAAAACGCTGGCGTTGGAACTCGGCCAGGAAGGGATCCGCGTCAACACCGTCGCTCCCGACACCTTTCCCACGCCGGCGGTCGAAGCGGAGACGGGACCGAAAGATTCACCATGGCGGCCGATACAAGAGTCGATGGCCGTGCCAATGGGTCGCTACGGGGAGGGAGAAGAACTCTCCAGTTGCGTGCTGTTTCTCGCCTCGAATCTTGCTTCCTATGTTACGGGCGCAGCTTTGCATGTCGACGGCGGGACGTATGCCTCGAGCGGTTGGCTGAATTGGCCAGACAAGGGCTGGGTCTTAACGGCGCCGGCCGATGCCGTGGCCGCGCTCTTCGGTCAGGACTGAACGAATCCTTACTACAAGTGAGGAGATGGGATCAGGCGAGTCCCTCGCCGGGCGGACGCCTTCGCGCCGTTGGGAGCGGTCCGCAGCACTTTGCCGTAGCACCTTATAGGACTGCGCAAGCCGGACCCTTGCGATGGCTTGGCGAACCGTCAGGATAGATCCGAAACGACGAGGCAGGAGAAGATCATGCAATTGGCGTTCTCAATACCCCACATTCACCGGATCAAGGCGCTGGTCATGCCTTGGGAAGAACGCGTGACCGGAGCCGATCAGACCCGCCTGGCGAAATGGGCCGACAAGCTGGGCTTCGGCATGTTGTACGTCCCGGAACATCACATCATTCCAAGAAAGCATCTCGAACTGTCCGGCCCGCATCACCTGAGCGCTTACAGCACGATGGCATATTGGGCAGGGGCAACCGAAAACATCCGAGTTAACGCCACCATCGCGCAATTGGCGCTGCAGCATCCAATCGTGACCGCCAAGGCGCTATCGAGCATGGACTGGCTGTCGAGCGGTCGGGTAACAATTACCTTCGGCGCTGGATGGTTGGAAGGCGAGTTTAAAGCACTGGGTGTCGACTTCCATCAACGCGGCGCGATGTGCGAGGAGTATATCCAGGCAATCATCGAACTCTGGACGAAGGAGAATCCCGAGTTCGAAGGAAAATATGTGAATTTCCGCGATATGGCCTTTGAACCCAAATGCTTTCAGACCCCACACGTCCCGATCTGGTTCGGCGGCGACGCAGACGCAGTGCTCCACCGTACGGCGCGATACGCATCAGGCTGGGCCCCCTTCCTCACCAAGCCCGAAGATTTTCCTGCCAAGATTGATTACATCAAGTCTCAGCCCGATTATAACGGCCAGCTGAAGGACGTTTTTTATACCTTTTTTACCAGTCGCATCGGCGAGGGGCACGTGCCCATCAACGACCTCAAGGCCAGGGCAGGACAGCACAAGCAGGCCATCCTCGACCGGCTAGGCTGGTTTAATGAGCTGGGTGTAACGTGGAGCGCGCTCCCGGTGCCGGAGCTAAACCATATCGAGGAATATTTCGACTATACCCAATGGATTGCCGAGGAAATCATGCCCGCCGTAGCCGCGACGACTCCGCGCTGAGCGCGCGGTCGGGGATTAGCAAGCATCTGGTGCGCGCCTCATAGGGATGAGCACTAGCGCGCTTGTACATAGCTAAGAGCGAACCGAAATCGGCCTCATGGCGGAAGCAGGCGCCCTCCGCGACGATCTCCAGCAGATCGATGCCTCGAGGATCAGCAGGTCGACGCGCCTTAGGAAGTGGCGTGGAGAGATCGAACCCGGTGCGCTGCTCCGCGACGGCCTTGGCCATGCCGGCGAGGACGAGCACGATGCGACGCTCATAGGTTTCGGTGGAAGCACTCCCGGCCGCAGATAGTGCGGACAGCCTGTGCTTAAGCCGACCGTCTGCTGACCTTCGCCTTGAATCCGTGCCCACAATCGCGTGGAATCCACAGCAATGCCTCGCACTGGAGGTATTCGTCCGGCGCGAGCCGCCTAGACTTATCCAAGCATGCCGTTTAGCGAGATGACACGATGATCGTGTCCGCGAAGGCGACACAATCGGTGATGTTAGAGGCGGACGCGCCGGAAGCCGGTGTCGGGAGTGGCGAGCGCCGCAGGCGGAGTTGGTCTGTGGACAAAAAGCGGCGGATCGTGGGAGAGACCACTTTTGCCGGGTGCATCGGCCTCCAAGGTGGCACGGCGGCGTGGTCTCAACGCGAAAGATGCTGATAACTTGGCGCCGTCAGCTGGACTCGAATTGCCGCCGCCGATGGCGCCAAAGCAACGCGCAAGACTATTTCTGTTCCTTATTTTCTATGACCGGCCCAGCCTGCGAACGAGCCTCAGTTTACGGCAATGATGATGCCGAACTTCCGTCTTCGCCTGGCCGCCTGCCACTGGACTGAGCTGACCACGACGCGCTATTTGTCGTCCTTGGGCAGACTGAAGCCATAGACGTAGTCCCCGTGAGTCGTCCCCAAGAGGAAATGGCCTCCGGCGGCGATCACCACGAATTGGCGACCACTTGCCGCCGACATGTAAGTCATCGGCGTCGCTTGGGGGCCCGCGTCGAGTCGGCTGCGCCAGACTTCCTTGCCGGTTCGCGAATCGAACGCACGCAGATAATGATCTTGTGTCGCGCCAATGAATACGAGGCCTCCGCGAGTGCTGATCGCGCCGCCGAGATTGGGGACACCGATGGTGAAGGGGAGCCTCGAGGGGACGCCGAGCGGTCCGCTGTCTTTACCGGTTCCGAGGGGGGTCGACCACAGTAGCTTGCGCGTCTTGAGGTCGATCGCGCTGAGCTTGCCCCACGGCGGTTGCTGACAAGGGACAAAAAGCGGCGACATGAAAGGCCAGGAGCGGGCCGCGTACGAGGTGTTGAGTTGAGGCGTTATGGCGACACCCTCGGGCTTCGGCTGCCCACCCATCCCGTCAGGATGGACGCCAAGCGCTTCGGCGGCCGCGCGGGTGAACATCTCCACATAGTTCGCCACGTAATTCGTATTGAAGTACGCAAGGTTGAGTTCAGGGTCGACAGAAACGCTGCCCCAATTGGAACCTCCGAGAAAGCCCGGATACAGGAGGCTTGGCGTCATCCCAGGTGGCGTCAGGGGTCCTTCGTAGCGTGCTTGGCGGAACTTCAACCGGCACAGCATTTGATCGATCGGCGTCAGCCCCCACATCTGACCTTCCGTCAGGTTTGCGCCGCGAAAGGACGGCATCGCATCGGAAAAGGGCTGTGTGGCCGGCACGGATTCGCCGGGAGCGGTGCCATCGGTCGGAACCGCCCGCTCGGTCACGGGAACCAATGGCTTTCCTGTCGCTCGGTCGAGGATGAACACTTCGCCGCGCTTCGTCGCTTGCAAAACGGCCGGTACCGGTCCTTTATCGGTCGGGAAGTCGATCAGCGCGGGTTGGGAGGGGACGTCATAATCCCAATGGTCGACATGGACCGTCTGAAATTTCCAGCGCGGGCGTCCGGTCTCGGCGTCGAGCGCGACCACCGTGCCGGACCATTCGTTGTCGAACGGACGACGTTGGGCCGCAACGGTGTCGGGCGTCGCGCCGCCGAGTGGGGCAAAGACGAGGCCCATATTTTCGTCGACGCTCATCGGGGCCCAGGAATTCGGAGTACTCGGCGTATAGGTCTCGCCAGCGGGCGGCTCGCCGGTACGGTCTGGATGGCCCACGTCCCAAGCCCAGGAGAGCTTTCCCGTCACTGCGTCGAATGCGCGAATGACCCCGGAGGGTTCGCCCCAGTACTGGCCATCGTAAACCCAGCCGCCAAGCACGATCCGCCCGCGCGCCAGCGTCGGCGCTGAGGTAGGAAAGTAATAGCCGTTGGTGGGCGCTTTTGGCTGGCCGGCCGTCAGGTCGACGACACCGTCCTTGCCGAAATCCGGACAGCTTTCACCCGTTACCGCATCGATGGCCAGCAGTCGCGCATCGATCGTGTTGGTGTAGATGCGTTCAGCGCATTTGCCTTCAGCGCCCGGCACCTTGTAATAGGCGACGCCCCTGCAGTGGCCATAGGGAGCAGCCTTCGGGTTGGTGAGCGAGCGGTGCCGCCAGCGCTCCTTCCCCGTCTCGGCATCCAGCGACACGACGTCATTGTAGTCGTTGCAGAGATAGAGGTAGTCGCCGACCTTGAGCGGTGTGCCTTCCAGCGATCGGGGGGCTCCTTCCGGTGCGGGCCCGAAACGGTAAACCCAGGCCAAGCGGAGCTTCGATACGTTTTCCGGGGTGATCTGATCGAGCGTGCTGAACTTGGTGCCGGCAGGCGTTCCACCCCAGCTCGCCCACTCGGCATTCGCGGCGGGGGCATCGCCTCTCACAGCAACTGGCGCTTCGCTCTCGGTCCCGGCCTGCACGATCGGATCTGGGCGCCGCTCGCCGAAGAGGGCGTGAGCGAGCGAGCCGATGGCGACGGCCGCCACGATGCCGAGTGCGAGCCCGGCGATGCCGACTCGAGGCCCAGGTTGCAAACGGCGACTCGTCCAGGGCACCAAAAACCAAAGCCAGAGCACAGCGGGGGCAATGATGCGTGGTGCCAGCGCCCAAGGATCGAAGCCGGATTCCCAGATTGCCCAGCTGATCGTCGCGAGCATCATCAGCGAATACACCGTCGCGCCGAGCCGGCGTCCGGTGATCACCAAAATTCCGCTGACAGCTATGGCAAGACCCGCCAGTGCGTAATAAGGTGAGCCGCCCGCTAATAGCAGTCGAGCGCCGCCCCAGATCAGGACCGCACCGATGGCCAATAAGACGAGCCCGAAGAGATAAGGCCGATGGAAAATTTTGCCGACGAGACCGGAGGGGGTCGGGTTCGAGTTGCGCTGGTTCATGGTGATTGCTGTCGATTTAATTTTAAATTGCGAGCGGTTCTGCTTTTTCGGCAACCTGCAATATTCTCACAGCAGCCGCACGTTGCGTGCAGGACGAGCGGACAAGGGCCGTCGCGTCACGCACCGGCAAGATGGTCAATCGGCTGTGCGCAGCATTCCCGCCGCACTCAACGCTTTGATAGCAACGTTCCGCGCGGCATTTGCAGCCGGAAAGCCGGCATAGCCCGTCGCTTGGTAGATGACTTGCTCGATGTCCGACAGCGTTGCACCGTTGCGGATGGCGGCAGGCACATGGATCGCAAGCTCCTCTTCCGCGCGTAGCGCCACGAGGATCGAAACCGTTATGAGGCTGCGCGTGCGAAGATCGATCCGCTCGTCAGTCCAAAGCGGTTCGAAGACTCCGTTGAGCGCCAGTTCGGCGATATCACCGGCAAAGCGCTTCGCCTTATCGTCGTCCGCTACTTGATCGAAAATCTTGGGCGGCAACATGTTGCCGAGAATTGCAAAGGCTTTTTTCCTACGTTCAGTCATGCCACTCTCCTGCGTTAGATTCGCGGGACCATAGTTTCGCCCCGGCACTTCGCCTGCGTTCAGACCAACTCCGCCAGGATCAGGCGACGACAACCGTCTTGTAGCGCAGGAATTCGTCCAGCCCCGCACGGCCGCCCTCCTTGCCATATCCGCTGACGCCAAGGCCGCCGAAAGGAATATGCGGCATGACGGCCATGGCGCCGTTAACGTAGACGCCCCCGGATTTCAGCCGCTCTGCAATGCGGTGAACCTTGTTGACATCTTTACTCTGGATATAGGCAGCCAAGCCGTAGCGGGTGGCGTTCGCAATTTCCACCGCCTCATCCTCTGTGGAGAAGCGCTGGACAACGATGACCGGGCCGAAGATCTCGATCTGGGCAATCTCGCTTTGGGGATTGACGTCAGTGATGATGGTGGGCTCGATATAATTTTTGCCGGCAAGCTTGCCGCCGCAACGATTGCCGCCTAGCACGATCTTGCCCGTTCCTTGGCTGCGGACCCGATCGAGCATTCCCATGACGCGATCGCAGGCGGCGGCGTTGATGAGCGGACCAAGAGTTACCGATGGTTCCATCGGATCCCCTATCACAAAGGAGCTGGCGATCTCGATCAGTTGCGCCACGACCTTGTCGTGGATACTGTCATGGACGACGAGGCGGGTCGGCAGCGCGCAGCCTTGCCCCGCCAAAATCCCGATCGTTCCCCAGATGGCCTGCTGGCAAACAAGATCGAGATCCACGTCGGGAAAGACGATGCTGGCGGACTTTCCGCCCAGTTCCAGCACAGCCGGTTTCAGCTGCTCGGCACAGGCGATCAGGATATTACGCGCGGCGCTCGGGCCGCCGGTAAAGCTGATCTTTTCCACCAACGGATGCCGAACGAGCGCCTCACCTGCCTCCGGAGCGCCGGCAAGTACGCTCAGCACCCCATCAGGCACACCGGCTTCCTTGGCCAGCGTCGCATAATAGGCGGAAGCGAAAGGCGTCATTTCCGACGGCTTGACGATGACGCAGTTGCCGGCGGCAAGGGCCGGGGCAGCCTTCATCCCCAGTGAAAAGAGGGGCCCGTTCCAGGTCGAAATGATGCCCACCACACCATAGGGCTCCGGCACCGTATAGGCCATGTGGCCGCGGCCCTGATACGAGGCAAGGGTCTGCCCCTCGATCTTGTCGGCCCATCCAGCATAATATCGGTGAAATTCTGCGGCCGTTTGCGCCATCGGTTTCCCGAAGCTGAGCGGCGTGCCTCCGTCGACAGCGGCAAGACGGGCAAAAGTATCGACATTCTCGACAATGAGATCGGCCAATCTCAGGAGTATGTCCCGCCTGACGGTCGGCACCATGGCCCGCCAAGCCGGAAACGCAGCGTGAGCCTTGTTCACTGCCCGGTCCATCTCGGCCTTGCCCGCCAGCGGTATTAGCGCCTGCGGCTCCTGCGTGACTGGATGCAAATGCTGGTACACGCCCCCGGTCGACCGATCGAGACTCTCGTGCCCGATGTGCAGATGTGCGTACGTTGCATCCCCCGTCATATTTGCTCCACTTTATTTGTGCATCAACGGCCGTTCTTGCACGGCGATCGTAACGCCTACGATTGATCCCGCTGGCGCCCGGGCGAATCTAACGAACATTAGGCAAGCAAGTCAAGGCACGAAACTGCCGTCCAGGCCGTCCCATCAACAATCGATTGAGACAGGCGCGGTGCAATGGCGCTGCTAAGTCCGACCCCAGCGAGACTTATGCCAAGCGCTGTTCCCCGCGCCTTTGTGAACCAGACTTTGACAGCACGAATATAGGTGCCTGCGCCTGCCAGTCCCCATATCAACATCACAAGATATAAAGACCAAACAGTGTGCCCAATAAAGCTCGCCGGCTAGCGGCCTGGGCGGCGCGCTTTGCTCCAATCCGCACGGCGCTCAGCCACACGCTGCAGGCTCTTCGACCAATAAGCCGCCCCACTGGCCAAGATGCGGAAATCGACCGTCGCCATATGCCGGAACTCCAGCACCTCCACGCCGTCCGGGCCGGGTGTGTAGGTGTAGGGTGCGTTCGCCGGCACGAAGAACCCATCGCCAGCTTCCAGGTGTTCGGTCCCGAGTGAAAGTGAGCCGGAGATGACGACATAGAGGCCGTCCGCGTCGTGGCTGTGGCGCGGCAGCGGATAGCCCGCCTTGAACCAAGCATGCACCAAGGCGAAGCCCGGTGCGGTGAACAGGATCCGTGCCTCCTCACCTTCGGCCCAACCAGCGGCCAGCAAATCCTCCATACTTTCCCGCTGCTCGGGCGTGGCGGTGGCCGCCCCATAAAATTGCTCCGCGGTCAGCGGGGCCACGTCCGCCCGGCGGAAAATCACGAACTTGGTCGAGCTCACGCGTGAATCGCTCATCGTAAACACTCCTAGGTTGGACGCCGATTAAGACACACTCTGGAGCACGCAAATTGCGCAGCGCGGCCGGGAGACGGAAACGCTGCCCTATCCCGCGCGGGTTAGGAGCCCGACCGGGTCAACCCAAGCGTGCCACCGCCGGACACAAGGGCGTAGTGCTTGCTATAGTCGTATAGGCTGCGGCTGAGCAGTCCTCCATCGACGGGCATATTCTGTCCCGTCACATATTTGGCGAGGTCCGACAGGAAGAACAGCGCCGCGTTGGCGATATCCTCGGCTTTGCCACGGTGGCCCATCGGGATCCCTTCCGCAAAGAGTCGCTCGCGCTCCGGATCCTCCTGAAATGGGACGCGCGGCGATATGATCGAGCCGGGCGTGACACTATTAACACGAATACCCTGTGGGGCCCATTCGAACGCCATCGACTGCATGAGATGGATGAGCCCGGCCTTAGCTGCTCCATAGGAAGCGTGGAAGGGCGCGGTACGCATGCCGTCCACCGAGGCGACACAGACCATGGCGCCTCCCTTCCCACGCGCCATCATCGCCTTTGCGACGGCCTGCGCGGCGATGAAGAAATAACGGAGATTACGCCTGTGATCGAGGTCCCAAGTTTCGCCCGTCATTTCGAGGATCGTGCTCCACGCGGCCATTCCAATGATGCTGGCCATCACGTCGATCCCACCTAGCATCTCGTCCGCTTTGGCTATTGCTCCGCGCAGTTCCTCATCGTTTAAAGCATCGCCCTGGATGGCCACCGCCGTCCCGCCTTCCGATTCGATTTGCGACACGACCCTGGCGGCGCGATCCAGCTCATAGTCGAACAACGCCACCCGACAGCCGGCACGCGAAAGCGCTAGCGCCGTGGTCTCCCCCATGCCCTGCCCCGCGCCAAGCACAAGCGCTGCTTTCGACTCCAGACCAAATACCGAACCGCTCATCTCTTCACCCCCTCCCGGCCGACGCCCAACAAACTTAGCGTGTCAGTTCATTCAGCCTAAAACTCGGCCGTCAGATCCACGCCAAAGGTCCTCGCCCGCTCATACTGAGCACTGATGACCGTGACGAGCGACTGCATGGTCGTCGGCTTGTCCTCGTCGAAAAGGTTCCGCACCCACAACGCCAGGCTAGCCTCTGCACCGCCGATCCTGAAGCCATCGAGACTCACGCGCGAATTGACAATCGCATAGCCCTTGGCGAACGATGCGACCCGAAACACGTCCTGCTGCGCTTGCGGGAATGTCGCTGTCACCACAGGGATACCAGCTACCAGGGCCTGCCGCGAGCGATAGTTGCCATCGGCTCGGAACGTCATCCGTACGTCATCGAACAAAGGCTGGGTTTCATACTGAACGCCGAGATTGGCGGTCCATTTCGGACGATCTATAGGCAGATACTCCGCCGTTCCAGCTGTGACTACGGGATCGAGCCTCGTGAACTTGTAATCCGTGTATCCGACGCCGCCCGAAAATGACAGACCGCGAGCGAGCGCAAGCTGCATCTCCAGTTCAAATCCGTTCGCGCGCGCCGCACCCGCACTGACCAAGAAGTTAGTGAGTTCCGGACGCGGCGGCGTGAGCGCGCCACCGTTTCCACTGAACTGCACATTGTCGTATTTCACATGAAAAAGCGCCAGATTGGTGCGCAATACGTGGTCAAACCAATCCGCCTTGATGCCGCCTTCCAGAGATTCCGCTGTCTGCGGTCCATAGGCGAGGCCGCCGATGCTGCCGCCCGAGATGAATCCCGTGCCATATTTGGCATATAGAAGGATATCTCTGTTGGGCTTGTAATTAAGGCCCAAGTTATACGTCAACTTCGAAGCTTTATAGTAGAGGGGGAAGTTGACCGGGAGGGCAGCGCTAAATACTGTCTGGTCGATTCCGGTCTTCCTGTCCGTCGTGTACCGGAGGCCTGCAATCGCATCGAACTGGGGCGTCAGGTGGAACTCGCCCTGGCCGAAGCCAGCATAAGAATCGGTGGTGACGAGCGATCCGCGGCTCCCGGCTCCCGAAGGCTGACCGGCGAACGGCACGGCGAAATCCGGATATACGCGGAACGCGCCGCTTTTCGCCTCGCCCAGACCGACGTCCTCACCGGTGCCGTTTCTGGTCTGGCGATTCTGGAAGTAAAGTCCGCCAGCCGTAGCGGTCAGAAAATCGGAGTCATAATTCAGCTGAAATTCCTCGCTGACTTGCCTGTCCGTACCACGGATCGCGGTGGCCTGAATGAGAAAGGGCGCGCCGATGGTCGTGGCGGCGAGCGGACCGAGCGCGCTCGACCAGATCGGCGCGCCAGTATTGATGAAGACGCCCGCGCCGCTGATATCGGTCCAATTGGCAGAATAGCTGCTCTTGCGATAGGCAAGGATATTCTTCAACGAGAAGGCATTGGAGATTTGGTAATCGGCAACAAGATTGTGCCCGTAGCCTTCAAGACGGCTGGGAACGGCGTTGCCGTTATTCACCGCTTCCGGTCGGTTGGGCTGGATCGGCGTCGTGGTCGCGGGATCCTGCGTCGCCAAAAGATTGCGGACGAGCGTGTTGGCATAGACCAGTCCGGTTCCGTCCTGGGTGAAGTCGCTGTCATAGTAATCGAACCGGTAGATTACCTTGAGATTCGAGCCCGGATCGTACTTTAAAGCCGCCTGCACACCCTGAGAATAGTTGCTGCCGAGATACTTTGCAGAATCGAAGTTCTTCGGCCTGCCATAAGCCGGAGAAAAATCCCAGACCAAGTCAGGCTTCAGGTTCCGAATGTCACCACGGCGCTCTGAGTGGATATAGCTCAGCAGTGCGCTGAAATCAGCGAATTTGCCCGTATTCAAGCTCGTCGCGGTTCGGAATTGATCATAATTGCCATAGGTGAGCACCTCCCGGGCGCCAAAGTGATCCGCCGGCTCGGGGGTATGGACACTGATGGCGCCGCCGGTGGCGTTGCGGCCGAACAGCGTTCCCTGCGGTCCGCGCAGCACCTCAATCCGTGCGACATCGGCGAAGTCGGCCATGGCGCCGTTGGTAGATGCGATATAAACATCGTCGACGTAATAGGCGACACCCCGGTCCGCACCTAACGAGGCCGTGCCGGCATATTCGCCGCGTATGGTGTAGAACGGCGTTGCACCCCCGCCCACCCCAGAGCGCGTGGTCAGGTTCGGAACAATCCCGTTGAGATCTCGGGTGCTAAATATGCGATTGGCCGCAAGCGTCTCCGGCGCTAGTGCCGTAACGGCCACAGGCACATCTTGGAGCCGTTGCTCGCGCCGCTGCGACGTGACGACGACCTCCTCGAGATGTGTGGCGTCAGCTTCGCTGCTGGCGCTTGCCGAAGCGGGTGTCTGTGCCACCGAGACCGCGGGAGCGCAGATCGCGATGATGGATATGGAAGTGGCCAATGCGCCGGGCAAAACGCGGCGATTCGCCCCGGCGGATGCCCGGTCTCTCAAAGTGAGCTTCATCAATCCCCCCTACTTACACGCCGCTATTGCCATTCGCGGCTGTTTGCCGCTGGCTATCTAACAACTACGCGATTCAAAATCCATAAAAAGCGAGTTGGAACGGAGAAAATACACACTGACGGATAACTATGAAGGCTGCACGGGCGACGACGCGCAAGAACGTGTTCAAACGAACAGGCCGCTTCGCACGCATCAAACAAGCGGTGCGACCGGAAAGCTGGAGCAGGGGATGAAGATGGTTTCGACGAACCGGTCTGGGCTCAGGTGAATGACTGCTCCATAGTGTAAACAGACCGATCCCCCACCCCACTCGTCCGCGCGATAGAAGGTCGACGTTGCCACTTTCTCCGCGATGCGTGCGGGGTGGATGAACTCATGCGGAGTGAGCGTGACGCCAAAACCCAGCCTGATGTTCTTAAGTAATCTCGATAGGGCGCCGAGCACGGCCTTATTGCAGGGCATGTGCGAGCGATTCTCTCGGAAGTGATGCTCAACGCACCAGACCGTGTGAAAGCCCATTCTGTCTGCGAGAACTATCTGCTCGATACAGTCCCGACAGATGGAGCTTCTGAGCACCAATTCCGTCTATATGTAAATCGACGCCGATGAGCCGGTTTCGATTGACGCAGCTCTGCACCTCTGCAACACAATCACAGCTGGTCGGTCGAAGCAAAGAGAAGAGAGAGGAGCATACATGCGGCGCGAACTGCTTGAGGCGAGCGACGAGGTCATCGAGGATGCCGTCGGGTACGCTCATCCGATGGTGTTGCGAGCTATACTTTATCAGCTTACGGGAGATCCGGAGCTGCAGGATATGCCGCTGAAAACCGCCTTGCGCGGTTATTATGAATATTACATGCCCGCCAATGACACCGACGTCGCTATCATTCGGCGCAAGGCTGCGGAGTTCTTGAAAAACTATCGTGATTCAGGTGCCGGACCGATTGATATCGGGCCCCGGGAGAGACGTCCAATCAGTCTTGCAATGATGTACGGACAACCGATTGCAAAGGAGCATGAGGAATTCTTTCTGCAGGATCTTGCCGTGGATCCCTGGGCGCGCGGACTGAAGTGGCGGGAAACACCGGATCCCAAGCGGCTTGCGGATTTCTCCGTCACTATCATAGGGGCTGGCATGGGCGGCCTCATCGCCGCGGCGCAGCTCAAGAAGGCCGGAATTCGGCACACGGTTATTGAGAAGAATGCGGGCGTGGGCGGCACATGGTACGAGAACCGCTACCCGGGAGCGCGTGTTGACACACCGAGCCGGTCCTATACCAACATCTTTGGAGTCAATTTCGATTATCCCAATCCTTATTGCGAGTGGTACGAGAACGAGCGTTATTTCAATTGGCTTGCCGACGAATTCGGCGTGCGCGAAAATATTACGTTCAACACCGAGGTGCGTTCACTCGTCTGGGGCGAGGATGATTCCATGTGGACCATCACGATGGCCGGTCCTGATGGGGAGCGCGCCACGCGATCCAACGCGGTGATCACGGCGGTGGGGTTTCTCAATCGACCCCATATCCCTAACATTCCGGGCGCTCCGCAGTTCGAGGGGCTGTCCTGGCACACTGCGCGCTGGCCGGATGGAATGAGTCTGCGTGGCAAGCGTGTTGCGGTGGTCGGCACTGGCTGTACCGGTTATCAGCTGATCCCCGAGCTTGCGAAAGAGACGGCGCACCTAACCATCTTTCAGCGCACGCCCCAATGGCTTTTTCCCGTTCCCGGATATACCTCGCCCTTTCCGCCACAAATCAGGTGGCTCGATCGCAACATGCCTTTCCATACCAACTTCATGCGAGCCCAGAGCGCCAATACGGCCTGGTTTACCAAGCTGACCCAAATCGATCCCGAATTTGATGACCCCCACGCCTGCAACGCGATGAACAAAATGGCGCGGGACGTGTGCGTGAAGTTCCTGAATGACAAGATCGCTGACCCAGAATTGGTCAAGATCATGACGCCGAAACATCCGGTCTGGTCTGCGCGTGCTGTTGTGGTAGATCCGGAATATTGCATTCTCGACGCCATCCAACGCGATGACACGGCCTTGGTCACCAGCGGGATCAAGCAGATAAATGCGACCGGAATCGAAGATGAGGACGGCGTTCAACACAATGTCGACGTCATCGTTTACGCGACGGGATTCCGCGCCGCCGACTATTTCTATCCGATCGATATACGCGGTAAAGGAGGGCTAACTGTTCAAGAGCTTTGGGGACACGATGGCCCAAAAGCATATCGCGGCTGCATGATGCCGGGCTTTCCAAATCTCTGGTCTATTTACGGGCCAAATACGAATGGCGGCCTCCACCCCGGATCGTTTCATGAAATGATTACTCTCTACGCGATGAAGTGCATTGAGCAGATGTTGCTCAACGGCAAGAAGACCGTGGAGGTCAAGAAACAGCCGTACCTTGAGTATAACGAGCTAGTTGACCGGCTGAACCTGCAAAGGGTCTGGAGCGACAAGCGCGCAGACAATTACTATTGGACGCACAGCACCCGCACGGCCGTGCAGTGCCCCCTCCCAAATACGCAGATATGGAGCTACCTCTACCGCCCGCAATTCGAGCATCTGGAAATGCAATAAAACCGGTGTACTCCAGGCGGCCTCTTGCCCGGCAACTAGGCCGCCTGCGGATCTGACGTCCGGATCGCGGCGCTCCCAAAATGACGTCAGTTATTTCAAAACCTGAGGATTTACGGGGGAGCCCACCGCACCGGTGAAGCCAAGAGGCGGTGCCGACAGAAGGAATGTGTACTGTCCGTCCTGTGCGCAATCCGCGCTCAAGGTCTCAAGGTCGAACATCTCGCCAAGCGGCATGCCCATGTCACGAAGACAAAGCATGTGCATGGGGAGAGGTACGTCGCCGCCCAATGTTGTCTCGTCCAGCACCTCCACCGCCAGGTTGTCGCTGCAGACGGCAGCCAGGGAATGGTCGTACAGCCAGCCGGCGCATTCGGGTGCAAGCCCCGGATTTCCCGCGAAGTAGGCAGCACGATCATTGTTGATCGTGTAGTGGCGGATAATACCCGTGCGGACGAGCAATATGTCGCCCGCATCGAGAGCCGTTCCCTGGCGCTCGAGCGCGCGGTTAAGTTCGTCCGGTGTGATCACGTGTGTCGCGGGCAACATGTCCACGCCATGCAGCCGCGCAATATCGACAAGCACCCCGCGCGACATGACGCCAGGCGCGGCGAGATGTTCCACGCCTAGGCGGCTAGCGCCCGCCGCTGAGAGGACGTCGCAGGCCTTGCATCCGTTATACAGAAGCCCGTCATAGTGCACATGGCTGAGCGCATCCCACTGCGTCGCACACTGAAGGCTCATGTGAACCACGTCTTCACTGTATCGCGAAGTTGGAAATTCCGAGTTGATGATTTTATCAAGCGCATTCATGTACAACTGAGGATTCATGCGGGCGTGTTCGGGCTGAGGACCAGCCTTCTCGAACCGCATGCCCAAGCTGAACAATTTGCCTTGGCGAGCCGCGGCGATCGCGCGCTGGAGCACGTCCGGCCCGATGTGGTTGAGCGTTCCGCGATTGTCCCGCGGACCCCACCGGCCCCAGTTACGTACCCGGTCAGCCAGGGCGTCGAAGTCGAATCGCTTCATGCGCCATCCCCGATTTGCATGTACGTACACACTCCCGACTCGTCGCCTTGGTGTATCGCGCCGGGCTATGCGACGCTAACACGACGGTCGTCGCGGCGCACGCGCCATTTCCGGCATTTGTTGCAACATAGCCCTGCTGCGTGCCAGCCTAAACGGAATCCGACAGGTTACGGCCATCAACTTGGCTCGTCACCACGCCAGACCGGCAAACTCTGATCGTCAGTATTTCACATGAAGGCAAGCTGCTGGCGTTCGATATCGGCGCAGACGGCTCGCTGACCAACCTTCGGGTCTGGGCCAACTTGCCCGGCCGCCATCCCGATGGGATATGCATCGACAGCGAAGCGCCGTCTGGGTAGCTTGTCTCGCGATCAACGCATTCCAACGTATCCTCGAAGGGGCCTCATCACGCATCACATGGCTACGCCCGGCACGTGGGCCGTTGCTCCGGCGGGACCGCGGGATGCTTCGGCGTTTTCTCCGTCAGCATGAATTTCGCGCACCCGAGCCTGTTAACTGTTGACATCCGGAACGATCCCCAGTCTCCTGTAAGCAGACAGGGGCTATAGCCGGCACAGATCGTCGAATCAAAGCTCTGATAGAGGGGGGGGGCTGTGGGGGAGCAACGCAAGAATTTTGCCAAGTCCGCCAATCGCGCGCTCGATATTTTCGAGTTTCTTTCGTCGAAAAATGGGCCGGCCAAGGCGGTAGAAATTGCAGATGCGCTTGGTCTCGCTCACTCGAGCGCGCATCAACTCCTCACCACCATGGTGTCCGGCGGATATCTGATCTGCCTTGAGGGCGTGCGCTACTTTCCTTCGCCTCGTAGTGCGCGAATTGGTGGCTGGCTGAGCAAGTGCTACCCGAACATTGACGGCCTCCATGCCATCATCGAAGAAATTCATGATCTGACGAGTGAGACCGTCACGCTCTCCATGCAAAGCGACTGCGTCATGCGGATCGCGGCAATCGCCGGAGAGGAATTTCGAGAACTGCTTTCGGCGATGGGCTGGCAAGTCCCGGTATTCGGATCCATTATCGGCGGTGCGGCGCTTGCTGACAGGCCACCAAAGACAATCAGCCAGCTCGGGCAGCGAGCGCGTCGGCAGCGGGTCTTAAGCCGTGGGATCGACAGCGGCAGCGCGTATCTGAGAGAGCTTCATCGCTTCCGCGTGAAGGGCTATGCGTCCGGCCTGGCGCAAGCGCCGGGCGCGTCCCCCCCATCCTGGTCCATCGCATTCAAGCTTCCCCAGGAAGATACCCTCGCCAATGTTGTGATCGGCCTAGCTGGTCTTGTGGCGCGGGTACAGAACAGGGAACGGGAAATCGTCAACATCATGTACCGGACGATCCGTGCCGGACTCCGGGACATCGGCGGACCGTCGCTATGAGGAGAGGCAATGGTGGACACGGGTCATCAACTGAGTTGGTCGATAATCTCCCTGGACTGTTTAAGGGCCCCGGATGCCTAACGACATCGCCAAGGCCGCGTTGTTTTTCGCGTCGGAACTGCGCTGCCTATGTGAGCGGTCAGATATTGGATGGCGAATGGATGTCGGCCTTCCTGACCGGCATGCCCGACGTATTCGACTAGTAGGCGAAGGTGAGCTGGGCGCGGGTGAACTAGCGGTGATCCTAACTGGCTTACGAACGGCCTGACGAAATCTCGCTCCCGCCGGTCGCGCAGGCGGTTGCGAGAGCGTCACGTGTGATAGCCCCGCCTGCACGAATGTGACCTGCGGCGGGGCAGGCAGCGGAACAGGAGGACGATTGATGGCGACCGAATTGCCGGCATTGCGGCGCAGCTTGCCGGAACGCCGGCAAGGAAGGGCATGCGACAAAGCCTTGCGCGCGCGCCGGGAGGCCACTGGCGGCGTTGCTGTACCAGAGGAGGTTGCCGCACTGCCCCGCGTGGGCGGCGTGCCCTGTGTGATCGTTGGGGAGGAAAGCGCGCCGCGGATCATCCTCCACCTGCACGGCGGTGGGTATCGCTTGGGTTCCGCAGCGGGCTGGAAGGGTTTTGCGCGCCGGTTAGCTGTCAAGGCTGACGCGCGTATCATCCTCCCCGAATATGCGCTCGCCCCCGAAAGGCCGTTCCCGGCTGCGATTGTCGACACGCTCACGGCTCTCGCAGAACTGCTCGCGACCGTTAGAAACACGCCGGTGTTCCTGTCCGGCGATTCCGCGGGCGGCGGGATAGCGCTGGCCGCGGCGGCCGCCCTCAAAGAGCGGCGCCGGCTCGCGGGACTGATTCTGCTCTCTCCGTGGATCGACCTTCGCGTCCGAGCAGGTAGCTATTTCCGCTGCGCCGGGACCGATGCATTGTTCTCACACGCCGCGGCTGCCGCGTCGGCCAACGATTATCTTCAGGGATGGCCGTCGGATGACGATCTCGCCTCGCCGCTCTTGGCCGACCTCGCCGGACTGCCGCCGACGTGCGTCATCGCCTCCACGACGGAGGTTCTGGCCGACGACAGTGTCGAGCTAGTGCGGTCACTCGCCGCGCACAATGTGCCGCTATTGCTCCTGATGCGGCCAGGGCTCGCTCATGACTGGCCGTGCGTGACCCCGGAGACCGTCGAAGCCGATCACGCGCTCGGCGTGATCGCCGACTTCGTCGCCTCGGACCTTTCACACCCCAAGTCCTAGTGGTCCGATTCTGACATTTGCATCCGCTTTGACTCAGATGGCGAGTAATTTGCAAAAACTCTAGAGATAACACTCAACATGTCATTCTGCTGGATTGACTTTTACATTCTGGATCTTGCGGCCCGGATAGTGTGACGCGAACATCAAAACCCTAGCCGCCCGGGAGAGGATGAAATGCAAGAATTTGACTCGCGCGTTGCGATTGTGACCGGCGCCGGACAGGGAATCGGCGAGGCGACGGTCCGTGCATTCGTCGCTGCTGGAGCGTGTGTCGTCCTTGTGGACGTCCTCGAAGAGGAGCTCGCGCGCGTGACGGCGGATATCGATCAACCCCATCGCATCATGTCAGCGGTGGTCGATGTCTCCGACCGTCCGGCCGTCGACCGACTGATGGACGACGTGCTCTCACGATTTGGCCGGATGGACGCCTTGGTGAACAGCGCAGGTATCCGCGGGCTCGGCACTGTAGCCGACATTGACATCGATCTCTGGCGTCGCGTGCATGCGGTGAACTTGGAAGGCACCCTGAATACGTGTCAGGCGTTTGCGCGGCGAGTGATCGAGGCAGGTGGGCCGGGCGCCATCGTCAATCTTACGTCGGTCGCCGGATTAATGGGTGTCCCCGGCCGTGCCGCCTACGTCTCGACCAAGCATGCGGTCGTTGGACTCACGCGGGAAATGGCAATGGAAGTGGGTCGGCAGGGACTGCGCGTAAACGCCATCGCGCCGGGAATGATCCGCACGGCAATGACCAAAACGATGCTCGCCGAACCGGCCGGCGCCGAGCGGAGCGCGGCGATCCATCCCCTCGGTCGCATCGGGGAGCCGGCGGAAGTTGCGGCGGCGATCCTCTTCCTCTGCTCCGATAAGGCAAGCTTCGTCTCGGGTGCGATCCTGTCGGTCGACGGCGGTTATACGGCGGGCAGGATGGCCTGACATCCCGGCAGGCACCACGCAAGTTTGCTGCGAACTCTGCTGCGGCATCTGACGAAGATTAGGTAAGCAAGTCAAGGCAAGGAACTGGCGCGGGCCTACATCCGCTGAATGATCTTTTCAGAGAATCTCGACATCAGCGCGATCTTCTCGTCGAACGTCCGCGTCCCGTCGAACCGCGTCACGTCGTCCTGGAACAGCCGCATGACCTGCAAGTGTCCCACCCCGTTGCGTTCCTCGATTTTTCTGGCCTGTCCGGGATCGGTGAGATCGAACCCGAGATACATCTTCCGCTCATACGGACCGCTGAGGCCATTCTCTGCCCTGATCTGGTCGATAAGGGCGAACTCGGCCTGAGTCTGGGCGTCGAGGGCACCGTCAGGATCAAGCAGGGGCCGCATCGGCATGTAACCGTCAAAGTGCGCAGCGCGGCGAGCTGCCGGGATCGAGTGCCCGCCGATCCAGATCGGAATGGGGCGCTCCGGTACCGGGAACATGCCGCTCCGGGGGAAATTGAAGAATTCCCCGTTGAATTCTGCATAGCCATCGTCCCAGAAATCCCGCACGATCGTGAGCATCTCGTCCATTCGTTTGCCGCGGGTATGGAAATCTTGGCCCATGGTTTCGAATTCTTCCTTGAGCCAGCCGACGCCCGTGCCTAGGATGTATCGGTTGTTTGACATGACCGCGACAGAGCTGGCCTGTTTTGCCAACGTGAACGGGTCACGCAGCGGAACGACATAAACGTAACTCAAGAATTTCAATCGCGTCGTCACTGTCGCCATCGCGGTGTAGGCGATGAGGGGGTCGACGAACAAGTGATCCGCACGCAGATCAAAGTTGGCCGGGTGGGGCGTGCGCGGCCTCTCCTTAACCACGACATGGTCCGGTAGAACCACGCCCTCAAAGCCTAACTCCTCGGCCTTGCGGGCGTATTCCAGCAGCAACTCCGGCGGTTCAAAATTCAGTGTCAGCCAGAACTTCATCTCACTCCCCTCCCTATTACGTGTAGTTCATCAATCGCAGCCTGGTGAGATGGATTGAGGCGATCCGCCACCTGTCATCTTCACACTAGCGTGAGCCGCCATTGAACTGCCCTGACCAGTGCCGGCGTGCATCCATCGAGAGCGCTGGCTCCCGCGGGCACTCGGTAAGAATCTAACGAACATTAGCTAATCAGGTCAACGTAGGAACTGAAATGATTTGTCGGCAAGCGGATCGGAGCGCGGGATGAACGATTTCAACTGGCGCTATTTTTCGTGGCTCACTGATCGTCTAGGCCGCAGGTCTTGCCAATACGGGATCAGCTACCGCAATGCGAGATACTCGACGAGCGCGGGTCAATGTCGATCACACGACTACCTACCGCTGGGCGCTAATGGAAAAGCGTCTCCGCCAGGCGCTGGAAGAGACCGATTTCGCGCAATTGAACCGCGAGGCTGACGCTTGATCTCCTGCATGTCATGCGCATCGCGCCTGAATGTGCTCGGCGTGGCGACCCGTCGTTCGTCTTAGCTGGCAAACAACCAACGCTTCATCGCTGCCGACACTTGCGCGGGTTGTTCCATTGTCGTCATGTGTCCGGAATGTTCGATGACTTCAAGCACGCTGCCGGGAATCAGCGTGGCCATCTGCTCATGACGCGATAGTGGGCTCCACGCGTCTTGGCGACCGCAGAGCAGCAGCGTAGGGCAGATGATGGTGCTGAGCACCGCTGTCGCATCGGGTCGATTGAGCAATGCATGAACCTGTGCGGCGAAGGTTTGCGGCGTATGACGTTCGATCATCGCTAAGATGGACTCGATTAATGTTTCATTCTGCAGGTGATCTGCATGCACCATGCCTTGCACCCATTCGCGACCCGCGGCGCGCATGCCGGAAACACTGGCGATCTCAAGCAAATGTTGCCGCTGACGTTTCTCGGCATCACCCACATTGCCGGATGGTCGTGCTTGAAAGCCGGTATCCAGTAATACCAGGCGCTGCACTCGCTGTGGCGCCGTACGCATGATTTCAAGCGCAACACGGCCGCCCATCGAATGACCGGCAATCATGAATTGCGCCGGCGCTTGTTGCAGCACTCGCTGTGCCATCGCGGCAAGTGAATCGAGCTGGCCGTAGTCTGGGACAATGCAGTGGGCGTGCGCCGACAGAGCAGCCAACTGCTGCTGCCACACAGCACGGTCACAGATAAGGCCGGGCAACAGCATCAATGTCGGTTTGCTGGTCATGGACTCGTCAGTCAAGCTCATTATTCACAGTAAACTTACAGCGCAACTCCAGCGCGCTTTACAACGTAGTCGCGCTGTTGCGCCGCATAGTCGATAAAAAAATCCAGCGCGCTAGGATCAGCCATCGCACTGCGATTGGCCGCTTTATCAGGCGGCATGCCCATTAAGATGCGGCGCACCGGCACTTCCATTTTTTTGCCGGTGATGGTGCTGGGAATAGCCGGCACTTGCAGGATCTTGTCGGGCACATGACGCGGGGTGTATTCGCTGCGTAATTTGCTGCGAATCTTCGCTTCCAAGGTGGCGTCGAGCGTTAACCCCGGCGCCAGCTTCACGAACAGCGGCATGAAGAAACCACCATCCGGCAAATCCAGATTCACAATCAATGAATCTTGAACTTCATCGAGCAACGCCAAGGTGCGATAAATTTCCGCCGTGCCAATGCGAATGCCATAGCGATTAAGCGTGGCGTCGGAACGACCCAGCACAAAGCAACCACCATCGGCTTTGATGCGAAAAAAATCGCCATGCCGCCATACGCCGGGAAATTCTTCGAAGTACGTTTCGCGATAACGCCAATCATCTGCATCATTCCAGAAGCGCAGCGGCATGGACGGCATGGGTTCGGTGATGACCAGTTCGCCGACTTCATCAATCACGCTTTCGCCGCGTTCATTGAAAGCCTTCACTGCGACACCCAGCGACGGCGCTTGAATTTCACCGGCGCGCACCGGCAACGTCGGCACACCGCCGACAAAACCAGTACAGCAGTCAGTGCCGCCGCTGCCATTGGCCACCCACAAATCTTGTTTTACATTGCGATAGAACCAGGCCATAGATTCAGGCGTGGCGGGTGAGCCGGCAAGCGAGATGCTGCGTAGTTTGGATAAGTCATAGCGTTCACCGGGTACGATACCGGCGCGCGACAGTTGCTCCACATAGGTGGGACTCGCGCCAAACAAATTGGCGCCGGCATCTTGCGCCATCTTCCACAACACATCGGGCGTCGGGTACGCCGGATTGCCGTCATACAAAACCGGCATTGCGCCGACCAGCGGCGAACTGACAAGAAAGTTCCACATCATCCAGCCACTGGTGCTAAAGAAAAACAAACGATCATCGCGATGCAGATCGAAATGGAACAGCAGATTCTTCATCATCTCCAGCAAGATGCCGCCGTGACCATGCACGATGGCCTTGGGCAAGCCGGTGGTGCCCGATGAAAACAGAATCCACAATGGATGATCGAACGGCAATTGTTCGAAATGAAATTCTGCGGCAGGCATCGGTGGCTGGTTCAGCACCGCGTCCCAACGCAGCGTACCGGGCGTGGGCAGTGCTGCATCCGCTGGCTTTAAGCGCGGTAAATAAATGATCTGCTGCAGCCCATCGAGTGCAGTAATGATCCGCTTGAGTTCATCACGGCGATCGAAGTCCTTGCCGCCATAACGATAGCCATCGACACAGAACAATACCTTCGGCGCTAATTGCTCCAGTCGATCCAGTGCGCCACGCGCGCCGAAGTCCGGCGAACAACACGCCCAGATGGCGCCGATGGCAGTGGTCGCTAGCATCGCGATCATGGTTTCGGGAATGTTCGGCATCCACGCCGCCACGCGATCGCCTGGCTGTACGCCTAGCGCGCGCAATTGAGTGGCGAGTACTCGCACTTGATTGGCCAGCACTGGCCACGGCAGACCAGTGAGTGGCGTGGTCTCGTCCATGTATAACAACGCATCGCGGCCAGGCTGTTCGCCACGTAACACATGCTGTGCATAGTTGAGACTCGCGCCGGGAAACCACTGTGCGCCCGGCATACCGCGTTTGCCGAGCACGCCAGTGTGGGGCGTTGATGAGTCGATGGCGACGTAGTCCCACAACGCCTGCCAAAAACCCTCGATGTCGCGCACCGACCAGCGCCATAGTTCGGCGTAGTCGGCAAAGTTCAGGCCGCGCTCGCGAGCTAACCAACGAATAAATTGCGTGACGTTGGCCTTGTCAACTCGTTCGGGACTGGGTGTCCATAACACGTCACCTGCTTGCATGGATACACTCCGAAACGCGGAATCAAAGCTTGCTGCGGATAAGCTGCCGAAAGAAGTCCGTTTTGCGTCGTCGTGATGCGCTTTCGCTATGCCCGCGACGAAATGGCAAACACGTGGCAAGTATACGGCTCGGGTTGTGGCGAGGCTGTGCCAGTAATGCAATGATCCTGTGCCAGGGCGGAACTACGCGGTGATATCCGTAAACCGCATCAATCACCGCGCATTTAGTGCTGATTTTGTCGCGGCTGCCGCCGATAATCGGTGTCGCAAAACTCACTGGACTTCTCAAGCCGTTATTTCGAGCGCAGGGAGAAATCCGTTCAACGACGCATGGCGCTGGCGATGCCGGAGAGAATTTTTCTTCGGTCGAAATGAAAAAAAAGTGTCGCGAAAATTTGCGATGAGTACTGGTCTTAATACAACGTCGGTAACGCAGGAGGACCACATGGGGGATGCCGATCCGCGTTCGATCATTCGCAATACGCCGATGAGCACTTTCCAATGGGTGGCCGTAATGATCTGCATCGGCCTGAATGCGCTGGATGGCTTCGATATTTTGGCCATCACGTTTGCCGCGCCCGGCATCTCCAAGGCATGGGCGCTTGGCCCGGGCGCGTTGGGTGTGGTTATCTCGGCAGGACTATTCGGCATGGCAGCGGGGTCATTGTTCATCGCGCCGGTTGCCGATCGCATCGGGCGGCGGCCAGTGATTCTGATGTGTCTACTGGCGATGACGTTTGGCATGTTGTTGTCGGCCACGGCTCGCAATGTATATGTGCTCGCCGCGTGGCGCATTGCCACCGGACTGGGCATTGGCGGCATGTTGGCATCGATCAATGCCATGGTGGCGGAATACGCCAATGAGCAGCGGCGCGATCTATGCGTGAGTCTGATGGCCGTTGGCTATCCCATTGGCGGCGTACTGGGCGGGTCCGCCGCGGTATGGTTGCTACAACGCTATGACTGGCAAGCCGTGTTCGTATACGGCGGCGCAGTATCCGCAGTGTTTTTATTGGCGGTATGGCGTTACCTGCCCGAGTCGATTGAATTTCTCGCGGTTAAACATGGGCCGCATGGGCTGGCTAATATCAACGCAATTCTGCTGCGCATGGGGCAGCGCGCCGCCACATCGGTGCCTGCACTGAGTACCCAACCGGCGCACCACGTACTGGATATTTTCAACAGCGTACTGTTGCCACGCACATTGATTGTATGTAGCGCCTATTTTTTGTTTATCACCACCTGCTACTACGCCTTGGGTTGGATCCCACCGCTGGTGGTAGCGCTGGGGTTTTCCGCCAGCGATGCGGCGTCGGTATCGGTGTGGGCAAGCCTTGGTGGAATTATCGGCGGCATCACGCTGGGCTATGTCGCTCGTTATCTCAGCCTTAAGTATCTCGGAATAGCGGTCATGTCGGCGACCGCGGTAATGCTGGTCATGTTTGGACGCACCCACGGCGATTTGCCGGTGCTGAAAGGCGTGGCGTTTGTGTTGGGCTTGTTTCTGTTCGCCAGCGCGGTGTGTCTGTATGCCGTGTTAGCGCGCGTCTACCCAACGCAGTTGCGGGCCAGCGGCACTGGACTTGCGATTGGCCTGGGACGCATTGGCGGAATGTTGGGACCGACTCTGGGTGGTTGGTTAATGGAGGCAGGCGTCAGCCGTCCCCACATCGCCGCCATCATGGCGTTGGGGTCGGCATGCGCTGCTGTTGTGCTCATGCAGCTGCGAACGTCGTTGCTGGCGGCGCCAGATCGATAAGAAGGAAGTGCGATGGCCGTGGATCAATCGTATCCCTCCCTTGCGTAGCGGGGGAGGTTAGGATGGGGGCGACACACAGTGCAAAGTCAGTCGTTGCAGCCTACGGAGATGCCGATCGTTTAACCGCGCCTCATCGCAAAAGTAACCGTACCCTTCCATACATCGCGCCCGCGTCGGCGCATATCCAGAGCTCCTATGAATCTCAATGAACTGATCGCGATCGATGTACACACGCATGCCGAGGTCTCGTGCCGACAAGAACCGGACGAGACCTGGAAGCCATTCGAGGAAGCTTCCGCCAAATACTTCAAAGCCGGTAAACGTCCGACCATTGCCGAGACGATTGCCTACTATCGCGAGCGTAAAATTGGTTTGGTGATGTTCACCGTCGATTCCGAATTCCAGATCGGCGCGCGACGTATTCCCAACGAAGAAGTCGCGGACGCGGCGCGCGACAACAGCGACATCATGATGGCGTTCGCCAGCATTGATCCGCACAAGGGCAAAATGGGCGTGCGTGAAGCACGACGCCTGATCGAAGCGGGGGTGATTCGCGGCTTCAAATTTCATCCCACCTGTCAGGGTTTTTTCCCCAACGATCGCATGGCTTATCAATTGTATGAAGTCATTGCGGAATACAAATTGCCGGCGATTTTTCATAGCGGGCATTCGGGCATCGGCACCGGCATGCCGGGCGGCGGCGGTTTGAAGCTCAAGTACTCGAATCCGATCCATCTTGATGATGTCGCCGCCGACTTTCCCGACATGACGGTGATCATCGCGCATCCCTCCTGGCCTTGGCAGGACGAAGCGCTATCGGTGTGCTTGCACAAGCCCAATGTGTACATCGACTTGTCCGGCTGGTCGCCAAAATATTTTCCGCCGCAGTTGGTGCAATACGCCAATGGCCAATTGAAGCACAAGATGTTGTTCGGCTCGGACTATCCGCTGCTCACGCCGGATCGATGGATCAAGGACTTCAAAGACGCGGGGTTTAAACCGGAAGTTCACGATCTCATTCTCAAGCAGAACGCGATTCAGGCGCTCAAGCTTGGCTGAAAGATCTACTGGTCACATGTGCGTAGTTTGCCGTGATGGACAAATTATGCCGAATTAAACGGGATAGTCGTGCCGAGATATTTTTTGGCTTAAGGTAGGTCTATGAACACGTGGGGCCATCGTCTTGTTGCAGGAAGTTTTATTGCAACTTTTAAAGACTACGTTGTGCCACTGCCGCCGGCCGATGTTGTCGTTAGCTGCCACTGGAATGAATCACAAGCCGATCACCGTGGAAAGCAAAGTATTGGGTCCGGATCCTGGCTCGTTGGAAAGTGACGTTAGTTATAGCAGCTCGGGTTCATAGAAGATGATCGTGGGCTGCACGGGTAGAGATCTCGCATCTGCCTGCGCTGCGATCGCCTCAGGCGACCTCATCGAGGCCTCCCACTGCTGACGAGAATCACATTCAACCTCGAAGATGCAGAACCACTCGCTCAAACCGATGGGAGTCTGAGGTTCAAACGCATAGGAGGCGCGACCGCTGTTAGGGATAGCCCGACACAGCGGCACATGCCGCTCAATATAGTGCTTCCTAAACGCCTCAGGATCGTCCGGTCGAGGATACAGAAACGTGACCTTGAACATGATGTAACCGCCTCATCTCGAACCTGGGTCAGGTGGTTGGCACAGTCTGCTGGAGAGCAAACGCCGCTCTTTCCTCTGCGCTTAGCCGATCAAGAACCCTGCGAAACAGCGACAGGCCTCGATCCGCCTGTATCCAGCCCATCGTGCCCGGCAGGCCGGAGTCGATCATGCGCTGTTGCGCTTCGATCATGGTCGTGTCCTCACGAAACGCCGCGTCGACCAGCTTGAATATAAAGGCAGCCGCCTCCGGACTCATGTCGGTTTTTCGGTGTGCACCCGAATAGATGTACCGTGTCGAACGCTCTGAGAGAGGCGTCACCGCCTGGCAGCTGAACGTGTCGCTGATACATTCCAAATCTTTGGCTGGTTCGGCAAAGTTCAGTCGCTCCGCAGTCCCTGCAGGATAGGTCCTGAAATGATTGATGAAGATACCCGGCACCAAGTACGAGAACCACATCCACTGATCGGTGACGGGCGCGCCCGGCGCCTGCATTGCGTTGCGTCCGATCGACCAGTTGTTGTTGCTCACCCCGCGCGGTAAGGGTTGAGCGCCGGCGCCGGTCACCACATTGGGCTGGTCGTCTCCTTGCACCTTGCGCCCGATCGTCTTCTCATGCACAAAGGGAACGTGCGACAGATCGAGTAGGTTGTCGTTGATGAGATGGTAATTCGCCGCATAGGTTAGCTCGCCACGATGCATGTAAACGTCCACGCGATCGAGCAGGCTACAATCGGGAATCAGCGATGTATCGGCATTTTCCGGGTCGCCCATCCATATCCAGGCCCATTGGTAACGCTCAACCACCGGGTAGGTGCGAACCTTGAGTGACCCCGGCGTGCTTGTCTGACCTGGCACCTCAACGCAGCGGCCATTCGTTGCCAAGCGTATGCCATGGTACATGCAGCGGATCGTGTCGCCTTCAATCCGCCCGAGCGATAACGGCGCCCAGCGATGCGGGCAGCGATCTTGTAGCGCAACGAGTATGCCATCCTCCCGTCGCATCATCACAAGCGGCTCATCGATGATCCGACGAGCGTACAGCTGCCCCGTTTCGAATTCGCTGGTCCAGCCAGCTACGTACCAGGCGCTCTTCAAGAACATCTTTCATCCCCTCGATTTGTTTGGCCGACTCGCTTGAACGCGCGGCGTGGGGCTATTCAAATGTCACACTGGTCGCGTAAGCAATGCCCCAACCGGCCGCGAGGTCATAACCTTTTGGCTAACCAACCGTCGTCGATGCGACAGGTCACGTCGTCCTGAAATCGCCTGCTGGAGCACAATGGTGCGTAATGAAGTCGATTAGCCGCTGGATTTTAGGATCGTGGCGTAAAGAGTCCTGAACACACAGGCGAACTTCAAAGCCGCTCACTTGAATTGGCAAACGCTTCACGTCGCTCTCTTGAATGCCTTCACCAGCCACGACGCGAGGAAAGCTGCCGGTGTA